>Ga0102940_1000207_pt1 | contig 40985 bp, 34 predicted proteins | sample SalPonR2_C_D1_MG_FD_78215 | JGI IMG/M metagenome (GOLD analysis project Ga0102940, IMG submission 78215) | Salt pond soil microbial communities from South San Francisco under conditions of wetland restoration - Salt Pond MetaG R2_C_D1_MG | ecosystem: Environmental > Aquatic > Marine > Intertidal... | reverse complement strand
TGCAAGGGCTGTAGCCGCCCTGTACGATGGAATGGCTGACCGTGGCATTACTGGTTGCGTCGTTGTCAATTTCACTGCTATTGCCCCACAGGATACAATTGCTCACAATTGGCGAGCTCATATTATCATTGTATATCCCGCCGCCATCGTTAGTCGCCGTATTCCCCGAAAAGGTGCAGTTGGTGACCATGGGCGAGCTCATATCATTATTGTACATCCCGCCACCATCGTTATTTGACGTATTCTTTGAAAAGATGCAGTTCGTTACCGCAGGCGAACTCTCAACATTGACCATCCCACCACCACCAATATTATCTGCTGTATTCCCCGAAAAGATGCAGCCCGTTACTATGGGCGAACCGCCCTGGTTGTACATCCCACCGGCACCATCAGATGTGTAATTGCCCGAAAAAGTGCAGTTCGTAACCATGGGCGAACTGTCAACATTGACCATCCCGCCGCCTATGTTATTCGCCATATTCCCGGAAAAGGTGCAGTTGGTGAGCGTCGGCGAACTGTCAACATTATATATCCCCCCTCCGGCAATGTTAACCGTATTACCCGAAAAGGTGCAGTTTGTTATCGTGGGCGAGCTTTCGATGTTGTATATCCCCCCTCCGGAAGCAAGAGAAAAGGTTCTTCCGCTGTAGTTAATTGAACCTGTCCCATCGGCATTACCTCCCTGAATATGGAATCCATCCAGCTCAGCAGCACTACTCAGGTTGGCAGTGATGAAGACATGGTAGGCGTTTTCGCTGCCGCTACCATTCTGATAACCTCCGTTCTGGGCATCAAATTCATCATCGCCATCGAAGTCGCCGCTGAGGACCGTAGGATGGGCCTGCGCATCCCGCTCATTGATGTCCGTCTCAGTGCCCTCGAAGCCGCCAAAGATTTTGAGGTCCTGGTCAAGATGAAAGGTACGGTCACGCGGGTCAGTAGTACTCACCCCATCGGGCCGTTGAGTGGGCAGGTAGGTACCCTCCGCTACCCAGATACCGTCTATCCCATCATCGACAGCAGCATCCATTGCCTCTTGCAGGTTGGTGAAGGCATCCGCCCAGGAGGTGCCGTCATTGTTGCCTGTGGCGTCGATATCGACGTAATATACACTGCAGGACGGGCATTGAGCGAAAATTGCCAGTTGGGCTGAAAACAGCAGTATCAGAGAAAGGGTCAATTTTTTCATCACTAAGGGTTTTAAGTATTCGCAGAACAGAATAAATTTCTTATTTTTTTTTAAAAAAAGTAAAAATGGAAAGCCCATTTTTCTTAACCCCTCCACATCGTCCGATCCCCACAACCGCTATAAAAACGCCCTGGCTAACCCGCCCCTTGTACAATTAATCCGGAACAAAATACCCTTAGCGCAATGCTGTCTTCCCTATCCTCATTGTACCCGACTATGGCGTCTCTGCGCATACCAGAAGCATCACAGGCATACCTGAACAGGAGCGTTTTTAAAGAGACAACCCGACCTTAGCAGCGCAAAACAAGACGGAACGATAAGTTTTCCGGGGATAGTGGTCGATCAGCGGTAAACCGTCGGGCCACGTGGCAAGTGGAGAGCGGTTATTTCCCCTGGGATTCATCAAAGAGAGTAAAATCTACGGGCAGCAGATCGGTTGGTTTACCAGTCTGGTGTCCCAAAAAGATAATCTCGAGGTATTGGAAAGGGCCCTGGAAAAAGCGGCTGCCAAAGAGGTGAAAATCATTTCTCTGGCAGCCGGTCAGAAGCGCACGCGGTTTATAGCGTGGCGTTTTCAGGAATAATTTTTGCCGTAAGGCAGATCTTCTACTCTTCGATCACCTCGGTGATGGCCCCACCCTGCAACACCTCGCGCCGTGTAACGTGGGCCTCTACCTGCTCGCGGTAGAAATAGGCATCGCGAAGTTGTTTTTTGCTGTACAACTTCAGTTGGTCGCCGTTATGTGGTGATCCTTCCTGAGAGGCATTACCATAGCTCAAGAGAACTTTAGCCTGTATCTTTTCTCCAAACTCAATGACCGAGACCCAGGAATCCCCGCCGCCAATGGTATAGATACCGTCATTGTATCCTGCGGGCCAGGTAACGCGGAATACGCCCATTGCTCCGTCTGCGCCATTCGCAGGCAGATTAATATCACCCCGCTGCAGGCGAAAAACTTCGCCCCAGGCTACATCTAAATGTCCGTATCGCTCCTCCAGCTGACTAGCCGAGCGCACCAGAGCAGCTATCGCAGCCGATGGATCAGCCAATCCGTCCGGAGTCTGCAGGGGCTCCTCAATTGACCACGGCTCGGCGAAAGCTTTTCCGTTGCCAAACTGCATATTGCGAGCCCAGGTATAGAAGAGAACCGCCCCTTTGCTGTCGGTATTCGCCTGCCGGTCCCAATTCTGTAAGACAGAGATGGCCTTGGCTACCAACTCATCACCCGAGCCATCGGCAGCCGCAAAAAGATCGTCCAGTACCCGGTCGGCCAATTCCATGCGGGTGGAGTGCTTATAGTCGACCAACTCTTCGTAGGTAATCGATTCGTCTTCGGCCAACATACGAGCCGAGCGCTGAGGGCGAAAAGACATACCGCGCGGTGCCATGTAGCCCGGATAATCGTCGGCATTGAGAGCCGGAGGGAGGGTGCTGGTCCAGGGCGGATCGTTGGCGTTTTGCAGCCAGCCCTGTTCCGGATTTTTGATTTTAGGTAATTCCTCGTAAGTGTGGTACTCGGACCAGATCAAATCGGAGCGATCACCGGGAACGGTACCCTGCCAAAACGACCACTCATCTTCACTACGTTTAGGTACCTTACCATTGAACATATAAAAGATGTTGCCCTCTTTATCGGCGTACATGATATTGAAAAAAGGAATCTGCACCTCGTCGATGGCGTCTTCAAACTCTGTAAAGTTGTTGGCGGTACCCATATGCCACCACTGCTCCATCAGGCCGGCATCTTCCATTCCGGCCAGGCGTAAAGCGAGGGCCGTCGATTCGCCCCGCCGTACTACGGGACCATGGCGAGAGTCAAGCAGCGTCAGTTCTTCTTCTACCAAAGAGTCACCACGCAGCACCTTGATCCTCTTAATGCGCACATCGAAGGGTACCACCTCACCGTCTAATTCATAGCCTCCTTCCTTAAGCGAGAGTTCATACGTATCGGCATTGTCGATGGTGTTATTAGTATGTGACCAGCCCAGGTTTTCGTTGAAGGCAATACCCAGGCCCGGTAATCCGGCCAAAGTCGCCCCGTACAGATTGGCATCGGGTCCATGCAGGTGGGCCTCCATCCAGGTAAACTCATTACTCCAGGGAAGGTGTGGATTTTGCACCAACATAGCGTTACCGGAGGCCGAGCGTTCCGGACCAACGGCGTAGGTATTGGAGCCGGCCTCTTCCCAGTTTTGTACCAGTCCGAGATCTCGTCCTCCCACAAAACGAGTACCAACGACAAAGAGTGTATGTCCCAGTAAATCTTCCGGGGTAACCGGCAAAATATTCTGGTGCGTTTCTTTGACCGCATCAGGATGCTCAGTGGCGTAGTCATTCAACCCTTTGGCGAAAGCCGAGAACATGGCTTGCATATCTGCCGGTTGTTGCTCAAGGTATGCGGTCGCCTTTTCTGGTATGCGTAAGCTATGGACCAGCATATCGCTCTGCATGCGAGAAGGCCCAAAAAACTCAGCGGCCTGCCCGCGCGACGTAGCCATCAGCTCCAGGATAAGATTGGCATGATGATGCATTTGGGCCCAGCCGTAAGCATACATCAGGTCTTCGTTGTTGTCGGAATAAATGTGTGGGACGCCCCATTCGTCCCAGAGAATTTCGGTACCCGTTGTTTGCTCCGGTTCAGAGGGCTGGCAGCCTGCTATTAGGATAGCTGCCACAAAAATCAAATAGCGTATTTGCATGGTATCTTTTTTCAAAAGATACAAAAATTAGCGCCAATTTCGCCGGCGTATGGCCATGAAACCCAGGATGGGCCCAATCAACAGAGCCAGATAGATGCGGTCGTGGGGCCAGCGCAGGTAAAGGTTGTTTAGCAGCTGAATGCTAAAGATGGTGATAGCAAACCCCAGGCTATTGACAATAGTTAGCGCAGAACCCCGGAATTCGGGCGGGGCATTTTGAGCCACCAGCGTGGAAAACTGTGGCGAGTCACCCACCACAGCAAAGCCCCATAATCCTAACGCCACCATGAAAGGCACGTAAGAAAAGGTAAATAAAAGAGGGGAAACAGCACAGAGCAACCCGGAAGTTCCCAGCATCCAAAGAGCTACTTTCGCGCTACCCTCCTGCTGCGACCAGTACCCCCCAATGACACATCCCAGCGTACCCAACGCAATAACTACGAAGGCATGTAGCGACACACTACGCTCGGCCATATCCGGAAAGCCCGTCGTAAGAATGACCGGTACGAACGCCCAAAAGGCGTACAACTCCCACATGTGCCCAAAATACCCCAGGGCTGCCGAGCGGAACTTCGGAAAGCGGAACATCTTCACAATGACGGCAGGATTGAATTGACTACCCCGCCGATGATGCGGTCCGTCTGGTACGAGCAGCCAAATCGCCACTCCTCCCAATACCGCCAGAGCGGAAGTTCCCTGAATGACCCGTTGCCACGGCACATCGGCCGCGGTAAACCGCAAAAAGTGGGGGAAGGCCGTACCTAACACCAGGGCTCCTACCAGGTAACCGAGGGCTTTCCCCAGCCCTTCTTCGTACCAATCGGAGGCTATTTTCATCCCTACCGGGTAAATACCAGCCAGAAAAAAACCCGTGGCAAAACGGGCATTCAAAATAGAAAAGTAGTCTGTCGCCACGGTACCCACCGCCAGATTGCAGACCGCACCTAAGGTAGCTGATACCAGAAAAACTTTAGAAGGAGAAAAGCGATCCGCCAGTAGCGTAACGGCATACAGGAGCGTACCGATAATAAACCCCATTTGTACCGCTGAGGTCATAGCCCCCAGGGCCATAACGGGTAAATCGTAAGCCTGCTGTAGATCAAACAGCACCGCATTACCAGCAAACCAAAGGGAGGTACCCGCAAATTGGGCCAAAATAATCACCGGCAAAATATACCAGGGGCGGGGCTGATCGGTTACAGAGGTCATGTGTATCGATTTTATCGGAGGGAATTAAGATACAAACAACGGCTGACGTACCGCAGGGATAATGTCTTTTTCTCCGGCCCGCTTAAACATAAGTTCGATGGCCTGCCGGCCCCGCTCGCCCAGGTTTTGGGTATACTCATTTACGTATAGGTTGATGTGTTCATACATCACGTCCTCGTCCATTTCCTGAGCATATTGCCGTACATACGGGCGCGTCTGATCAGGATTATTGCGGGCTTGCTGTACACTTTCGGTCATGAGCCGGCTCACCTGCTGCTTCACCTGTTCGGGCAAATCACGCCGAACCACGATCCCTCCCAGGGGTATCGGCAATCCGGTATCCTGCTCCCAGTACTCCCCCAGGTCCTGAATTTTCACTAATCCCTTTTCCCGGTAGGTAAACCGGTTCTCGTGGATAATTAATCCGGCATCGGCTTTGCCGTCAAGTACATCCGATTCAATGTTAGAAAAAAGAGTTTCGTATCGGTTGGTGGCCTGGGGGTACGCCAGCGAAAGTAGAAAATTAGCGGTGGTGTATTTACCCGGAATAGCGATGCGCGCACTGACCAGTTCTTCGGGATGCATTTCTCTTTTCGCAATCAGTAAAGGCCCACAATTATTGCCCAGAGCACTACCCGCTGGTAGAAGCTGGTATTTTTCCGTAAGATGAGCGTAGGCATGGTAACTGAGCTTGGTAATATCCAGTTCAGTACGAAATGCCTTTTGATTGAGCTCCTCTACATCGGCCAGGAGTACATCAAAATCCAGATCATTGGTGGCAAGCCGCTGATGCACCAGAGCATCAAAAATAAAAGTGTCGTTTGGACAGGGTGAAAATCCCAGCGTTAATTTCATATTTTTACCGTTTGGATATTATTATAGTCTAAAGCGCATTTTTTGCGCAAGCGAGATATATCCATTAGTCTACAAAGGATTTTATAAATTGTTTGGGCGTGCAAGGTAACGCCTGCGAAATAACCAGCATGAATCTACAGGTTTTACACGAAGATAATCACCTCATTGCCGTAAATAAGCCGGCTGGCATTCTAACTCAGGGTGATGATACAGGCGATTTACCCCTCGGCGAATACGTCAAGGAGTATATCAAATTTCGCTACAAAAAGCCGGGTGACGTCTTCCTGGGGGTTATACACCGTTTAGACCGTCCCGTCAGTGGTGCGATGGTCTTTGCCCGTACCAGCAAAGCACTGAGCCGTATGAATCAATTGTTCAAAGATCGCGAAGTGCAGAAAACGTATTTTGCCATCACCAGGGAACGCCCCAGCCCTATTCTGGGCAGCCTCACACATTATATTGGTAAAGATCGCAAACGCAACGTAGCCAAGGCTTTCGCCAAAATGAGCAACCAGGCCAGAGACCTAAAGGCCAAGAAATCATCCCTCGACTACGAACTCATTGGCGAGGTGGATAATCGCTGTCTGTTGCGGGTCAAGCCGCATACGGGGCGTCCCCACCAGATCAGGGTACAGTTGGCCGAGATCGGATGCCCCATCGTAGGGGATGTAAAGTACGGCTACGATCAACCTAATCACGACGGCTCGATTCACCTGCACTGCCGATCGCTCAGTTTTATTCATCCGGTAAAGAAGCAACCCGTTACCATTGTTGCCGACCCACCGGAAGAATTGCTCTGGCGCACGTTTGATCCCGTACTCGGAATTTAACTCTGGCAGTCTCTCACTGATTTACACTGGTAACGAATACATTTGGGTAACGCCCACTTATTCGAGCCGGGTATCTACTCATTAGATGTGGATGAGCAAGGCCCATTTCACTTCATGAGCGGTATAGCCGCTACCAGATGCCAATTATTTCAACTGAATATGTATTTTTGCAGCGCTTTAAACCATTATGCGGCTGAGGTAGTGCCATGCCATAATTCCAAAATCAAAAAAAGATTCTCTGGCCTCTACCTGGGCATCTGTATCTACTAACCCATCGTCAGTGACGGAGGGCGATTATTGATGATGTTTTTAGGCGCCACAGCCGTAATAAGCATAACTAACTACCTAACCGGATAAAATAGAAACCTATGATTATTGGTGTACCCAAGGAGATCAAAAACAATGAGAACCGCGTAGCCCTCACCCCTGCCGGGGCCATGGAACTAACCAAGCGTGGGCATACGGTGTATGTACAAAGTCAGGCCGGTATCGGCAGCAGTTATACCGACGCCGAATACGAGTCTGCCGGAGCACACATCCTACCTTCCCTGGAGAGCACTTATGCCGAGGCCGAAATGATCATGAAGGTCAAGGAGCCCATTGCCGAAGAATATGAGCTGGTACAGGAAGATCAATTGCTGTTTACGTACTTCCACTTTGCTTCCCACCAGCCGCTGACCGAAGCCATGATCAATAGCAAAGCCATTTGCCTGGCCTACGAAACGGTGGAATTATCTGATGGCTCGCTGCCTCTGTTGATTCCCATGTCAGAAGTTGCCGGACGGATGTCTATCTCGCAAGGTGCTAAATACCTGGAAAAACCACAACGCGGCCGCGGCGTGCTGCTCGGTGGTGTACCGGGCACACAGCCGGGAAAAGTCATGGTACTTGGTGGTGGTATCGTAGGTACACAAGCCGCCAAAATGGCCGCCGGGCTGGGCGCACAGGTAACCATTTTGGACGTCAACCTGAACCGCCTGCGTTACCTCTCCGATGTGATGCCTGCTAACGTGCAGACCCATTATTCCGACGAGTATACTATCCGCCAAATGATCAAAGAATACGACCTGATTATTGGTGCGGTGCTTATTCCCGGTGCTAAGGCCCCCAAGCTAATCACCCGCGATATGCTGAAAGATATGCGCCCGGGTACGGTTTTAGTCGACGTGGCTGTTGATCAGGGTGGCTGCATTGAAACAACAAAACCAACTACCCACGCGGAGCCGACCTATATTATTGACGATGTGCTGCACTATTGCGTGGCCAATATGCCGGGGGCTGTACCAGCCACCTCCACGCGGGCACTGACCAACGCCACCCTGCCCTACGCCATTCAACTGGCAGATAAAGGATGGCAGGAAGCCTGCCGCGACAATATGTCGCTGCGCAAAGGATTGAATATCATTCAGGGAGATATTGTCTACGATAGCGTAGGAGCAGCCTTTGATCTGCCAAGCCGTCAGGTAGAAGACTACCTTTAGGCAGGTCGCCAGGATCAACGAGAAGCCCCCTGGATTTATCGTTGATCCTGGCTTTTGTCAGGTTACCTCGACCTGCTGTACATGTAGGCTCCCCGGAACCTGCTTTGCCGGAGCAGGTACGCCTGTGAGCAGCAAAAGGGCAAGTGTACCCGGGTCATCACGTGCACATTATTGGCTACGCATCGAGTGGGATCTGTACCTCGATGACCGTTCCTTCCCCAGGATTACTATCAATTTGCATCTGCCCTGCCAGAAAAGCAGTACGCGATTGCATACTGCGCAGTCCCAGCCCATTTTTAACCTGATCCAGCATAAAGCCCTGCCCGTCATCCTCGATGGTAAGCTGGGCCTGATCTGCCAGCCATGACAGTTGGATAAGCACCTGCCCGGGTGCACCGTGTTTTAGGGCATTTTGTATCCCTTCCTGGGCGATGCGGTATAGCATAATTTTCTGGTCTTCGCCGAACCCCTTCGGTTCCTGACCAATTATTTGGCAGGTAATATGGGCAGCACTGGCCTCGTCTGCATCCTGAGCCAGATCCATCAGGGCAGGCCCCAAACCGAATTGCAATACGTCGGGCATCATATTATGAGAGATCCGTCGCACTTCTTCATTAGCATGATCCAGCATGCGGTTGACATCTTTACGAACCGTTTCCGGGTCGCCGACCGACAGGGCTGCCCGCACGTGTAATTTGATGGTTGACAACAAGCTACCCAAACTATCGTGGAGGTCGGAAGCGATGCGTTTGCGCTCGTTTTCCTGCCCACGAATCATAGCGTGCAGGGTATTCACCTGCTCCCGCTGTTCCAACTGGCGGATACGGGCCATTTGCAGATCAGCTTCCTGCCTACTCATTTTGATATCCTGTGCCCGGCGTTGCCGATACCAACCTACCGCACCGACAGCCAAAATAGCGAAAAGTATCGTTGACAGGGTTAGTGCGATTCGGCTGGTACGCTCCCGGTCGACGAGGGTGCGCTGCAGGGCATTCTCCATAGCTAATTGTTCTAGCTCTTCTTCTTGCTGTCGTACCTCATATTGTATATCTAATTCCTGGAGGGCCTTTTCCTTTTCTTCGGTTAGCAAACTATCCTGGTACGACTGCCCGATGATTTTCGTTTGATAAGCCTGCTCATAGCGTCCGCTTTTGGCGAAAGCCGAAGCCAGCAAATGATGTCCCTGTGATAATCCCTTGAAATATTGGATACTATCGGCAAGCACAATGGACTGCTGTAAGGTATTTATAGCGGATGCGGGCTGGTTGCGCGCCAGCAACAACTCCGCATATGCCTGGTAGCAATCCACCAATTCCAGTGGTTGCCCCATAGCCTGGCGCAGATCGACTGCTTCTAACAAATAGTTTTCAGCCTGTTCCAGCCGTCCTTGCTGCTGAGCAATCTGGCCCAGTGTCATCAGGCTATGGGCTATCCCCCAATTGCGCTCCAGGTTGCGATCGATTTCCAGGCTCTTCTCGGCCCAATACTGAGCGCTGTCCAGCTGTCCGACGAGTAGCTCATTAGTTGCTAAATTGCCGTAGACAGTAGCTTGCATATACGGATCATCTAATGGTTCGATCAAGCTGCGCGCACGCTGGTAAGTAGCTTTAGCTTCTTCGAGATTGCCCCGGTTACGTTGAAGGTTAGCAATGCTATTGAGGGAGTTCGCTATCGATTTAGGGCCGTAAAAACGCTCATTAACCTCTAGTTCCCGATAGTAATACTGTAGACTTCGATCGTAGTCACCAATCAAGTTATACACCACCCCCAGATTGAACAGAGGACTGGTCGTACGGGCTGTGTCACCCACCGACTCGTAATAAGCAAGTACGCGCTGGAAGGTATCTAAAGCGGCCGGAAATTCGCTTTTCAGGCGATGCACCAGACCCTGATAATGAAGCTGGACCATCCTGGCCCGCTCATCGCCTAATTGCTCATGTATGTCGCGGGCACGGGTAATGTAGTGCTCAGCCGAGTCCAATTGATATTGATTTAAAAAGTACCAGGCCAGGCGACTATTCCAATATCCGCGGGCGGAGTCCGTTTTCGCCCGGGCTATTTCTGAATGCAGGCTATCCGGCACATTAGTCTGAGCCAAAGTGGTTCCGTTGACCGACAGCATGGTCAGGCAGAGAAGCAGGTAGAGATTTTTTAAAAGCTTAGCATGCATTCTACAACGAATTCTACTTGAAAGTACAACTTTTCAAGTTGCTTACGCAAAAAGGGAAAACACCAGAGTTCCGATGTTCTCCTTCTGCCCTGGCTTATCTGGTAAGAATCATTTGGCGTGTTTCTACCAATTTACCATCTACCCATAGCGAGTATTGGTACAATCCGGCCGGAAGGCTATTAGCTTCGATAATGGTAGCTCCATCTCCCCGATCACCCAACGCTACCTCGCGGATGAGCTGTCCGTTAGGGGCAGTAATAAACAACCGGGCCGAACGCGCACCGGTGGGAACCCGGTAGGCAATGCGGGTAGATTCAGTAAATGGATTAGGCGCATTTTGGTCGAGCCAGATACTATTCTGCTTTACCTCTTCCTCGCCTGGCAGCGCACCTTGCAATTCGCTGAGTTGACGCTGTAACCCCTGATACAATTGCTCCAGCGATTGGTATTTGCTTCTTAATTCGTCTAGCTGTTCCTGCTGTTCCTTAATCCCCTGAGTAAGTACTGGAATCAACATTTGGTAATTCATGGCCTTCATCTGCTCCGTATGATGCCCGGTTTGTCCAGGATCAGCTACCGCCTCGTTGAACTGTATATCGGTATCGCGCACCAGGTCAGGAATCACTCGCTCCACTTCCTGGGCGATGAAGCCGTATTGTCGCCCCTGTGGCAGGTTGAGCAACTTGTACTTATCATTCTGACGGTAGGTGTAGGACGTAGGACGCAATTCCCGAATTACATCCAGGGCTCCTACTACGTCTTCCACGTTGTCTTTAAGCTGCTGATCGGAAGTAACCCAGTTACCCGACCCTGTAGTGAAAGCCTCCCCATTCACGTAGAGCGCATAGCCGTTACCACCGGATTGTTTGTCGGCATACACCCCATAGACAGTAGAGGAACCAAAAGAAAAGGAAGGTTTGGAATATACGCCGTAAATAATTTGGTTGGTGCTCAGACCTGACGGCTCGCTTTTCAAACCATATACAGACTGGAATGACTGACCGGTGAATTGGGTGAAAATAGTAATCCCATCCTGATAAGGCCCACTCACGAAAATACCATCCGTATACGAGTCTGTCCCAGTTTTGGTGATGCCTAAATTCATCATGCGACCATCCCCCTCCACCTGAAGTTCAATATTGGTAGATGGCGTAGTACCTACACCTAATTGATCTGTGATGTGCACATTTCCGCTGAATTGAGCGGCATAGCCCCCACTTCCCGTGTGAATGGATACCAGAGCCGTATCACTCGAAGCAGAAGACATCAACTTATTGTATAACCCAGTATGCCGACCACTGCCATTTTTTTCTACCAGGTGGTAGGCGCCATACGTTAGCGAAGATGACGTAGGATGTGAAATTACGTGATTGTAGAGTCCGAACATATCGCCGGTAGGCGTATTGGAGTTAGCCAAAAGATTCTTTATACCGTAGGCTATCCCCGTTCCTCCGGGAAATCCATTGTTGATAATGCCGTGAAAAACACCGTCTGCACTTGAAGTCTGCGAGGTGACATTTTGGATACCGTTTCGCCCGGTTTCTCCATCAACCGATGTAAAAATAGATAGCCCGGTCTTAGCACCGAATGTTTGATTACTGTTGTGCTCAATCCTGAGGACAGGTTCGTTGGCGGAAGTAGCAAAAGGTCGTAACAGGTGTAAAGTGGCATCAGGATCAGTCAGGCCGATGCCCACTTGCCCCAGGTTATAGTATATATCCGGGTTATTATCCAGCCATAAGCTAGATCCGCCACCGCCTGTAGGTATGGCCTGCGTCCCCAGGTTGCCATTATTGTCCGTAACGACCATTTGTGTGCCACTTCCACCCAGTGCTCCTACCCGGGCATTGCCATCAACGTTAATATCCTGGCCGTACAGTTGGTAACAAAAGAAGCTACTGACAAGCAAAGTAAGTAATACGCGCTGTTCCATAATCAGATTTTTGGTGAATTAGATACGGGATGCTTTGATCAATTATCCCTCCACCAATTTCTGATCATTTAAAGCGGTGCGCATCACGGAGTTGCCGGAAGCTGCAATATCCCGGAAAACCATGAGAACGCTACTCGATTAACCCGCGCTGCATGGCCTTGCGAATCAATCCCACCACATTTCGCACATTAAGCTTGGTCAGTAGGTTGCGGCGATGCGACTCCACGGTGTGTTCGCTCAGGTGCAACTCCTGAGCAATTTCTTTGGTAGTTAATTCCCGGGCGATCAGCGAAAGTACCTGCTTTTCCCGCCGGGTCAGTTGAGGTAGGAATTCATCGTGGTTATCGGGCTGACTGCGTAGGGTTTCCATCAGGGTAGTGGTCACAGAAGCATTGAGGTAGGTTTCTCCCGCCATCACTGCCCGCACTGCTCGTACGATCTCTTCCGCCGCAGAATGTTTGAGCACGTAACCCAGAGCACCCGCTTTGAGCATTTGTTGAATAAACACCCCCTTTTTATAGCTGGTCAGTGCTAATACCCGTACCTCCGGAAAATCACGGGTGATGGTTCGGCATAACTCTATTCCGTTGATTACCGGAAGGTTTATGTCCAGTAATACAATATCGATATCATACTCCTGCAGCCGGTCTAGCACCTGCTTGCCATTTACTGCCGTGGTAACGATTGCCAAATCATCCTCCTGACCAATGAGCAGCTGCAAGCCCTCGATTAGGATTCTGTGATCATCGGCAATCATTATCCGAATCATACTAGCGCACTTTTTGCAACTGCCCATTGATCTCCTGCACGATAAAGGCCCCTTCGAATCCATTTTGCCGCACTTGTGGCAAGGCTCTACGAGCTTCCTGCAGGCTATTGAATCCGGCCAGCAGTTTAATGGTCAGATCGCCTTTCGGAAAATCTTCGATGCGGCCATATCCACTAATCTTCGAAGGATCAAACCAGCGGGTGTTCCGCAGGGCAACTAACTGAATTTTATACCCACTTCCACTATCTGTAGCTACCCCTGAACCAGAATTTGAGGTATCCTGCCAACTGTTCGAAGTTCCTCCTCCGGCAACCGCGGCGCCCTGTTCTTCAACGACAAAGGCACCACTGTAGCCACGGCTACGTACACGGGACACCAGATTAGACGCCTGGCTTTTCGAAGAAAATACACCTAAACGGACCTTGAAACGCCCACCTTCTTCTTTTACGTACACGTCGCCCATTGATTCAACGTTGCTGAATTTCGACATAGCTGGTGATTTAGACAACACCGCCAACTGCACAGCATAACCACTTTGTATTGTTGATCCTCCGGTATTCCCTCCGTCTGGAAAATCGAATCCACCGCCATCATCAATTGGAGCGCTGGAGGAGAACAGCAGCATGTTCCCCAAAATATCCTGATCGGGGTTCTGACCAGTTGTTATATTCTTGGATATTTCCCGGTATCCGGGTCCGGAGTAAGTTATCATGTACCGGCTGTTGGGCTGCAGAGCCAGCGTAAATGACCCATTGGCCTCCGAAGTTGACCGGGTGGTATTGCCACTATTCAGATTACGGGCAATGACGGTAATGTTGCTCAGTGGCATTCGAGAACTCCGGTCCAATACCCGACCGTAATACTGTTCCCCCTGCCGGGTAAGAGGAATATCTACTTCGCCTTGCGTCATCATTTGCATGCCATTAATGGTAACGTATTTTTCCGCATACCCATCACCAGAAACAATAATTTCGCAATTCATATTAGCGTCAACCGGGAAGGTAAATATTCCCCGGGCATCTGTGGTAAAAATGTTATTGGAATAATCATTGGCACGGCAAGAAGACAAGTCAATTCTCGCCGCAGAAACAGGACGTCCATCGGAGGCGTTAATCACCCGGAAGACCACGTTGGAGCCCGCAGTCGTCACTCGATAGATATCTTCGGCGCCGCGCCCACCGACCCGGTTAGAAGCAAAATAACCGGCATTCTGAAAATCGTTGTAAATGTAGCCGAAATCATCGCGGGGAGAATTGACAGGAAGCCCCACGTTGCTCACGCTAGTCCATTCCCCGTTGCCCTGTTCGGCCCGAAAAATGTCGTATCCGCCGAAGCCGATGTGCCAGTCGGAGGAAAAGAATAAGTTAAGTCCGTCAAAAAAAGGCGCAATTTCATCACCTGGTGTATTGACTGCCGGCCCTAAATTGATCGGATAGGTCCAGGAATCACCCTGCCGGTAAGAGATATAAATATCATAGCCCCCATAGCCTCCCTGGCGGTCGGAAGCAAAGAACATAGCTTCTCCATCAGGTGTAAATGCCGGGTAGCCCGTACGTCCCCCGTTTCCGTTGTGGGTAAACGGCCGCTCGTTATACCATTGCCCGTCGGGCCCTACTTCCGCCAAAAATATACTCAGCTCCATCCCACTGGTAGATAAGTGGCGGATACCGCTCACAAAGTTGTTGCGGGTATACGCCACATACGATCCATCGGAAGTAAAGGTAGCCGGACCTTCGCCCCGTTCGGAGGGCTTGCCTTTCAACAGGCGTGGTGGTTGTAAGCTCCCCATGGAGCCGGTGTTAGAAATAAAGAGTTGATTCTTAGCCTGCCCATCCCAGTTGTAGGTCGACCGCTGAATATCCGTACGGGCAGACGAAAAGACCACATCATTATTATAGTAGGCCGGACCAAAATCAGAGGCCGGCGTGGAAACGCGCTCATTGGTCACATTCATATCGGAATCCGGACTACCCTGACGTTTGGCCCACGCGCAGGTCTCCGCATAGTGATTGCCAACGGAAGCATCGCCCCCTTCCTGGCCGTACTGAATGAAATAACCACGCGCCTCGTCATAGCGGCCAAGACCCTTCAGGGTCTTGGCAAAATTTAGGATGTGAATTCGCTCTACGCGCCGGCTTTCTACCGCCCGCGCATAATTCTCAGCCGCCAATTCCAATTGATTGAGATGCCGGTAGCAATCAGCAATATTCCCTAAAGGCTCTGGATCATCAGGGCGCCTTTCCAGGGCCTCCTGGTAGGAGCGGATAGCCTGAGAAAAGGCTTTTAATTCGTATTCTTTGTTCGCTTTACGCAAAAGGGAACGATAAGATTGAGCCGAAGCCGGCAATGCCAGGGCCAGAATAGCCAGGACCAGAGTTAATTTTTGCATGGTTTTCATACGCAACCCAAAATATTTTAACATTTTAACTAGCTAAATATAGGTTTTATTATATACTTGTCGTAGCCACTCTAAAGAACCTTAAAATATTTTTCAACATCTTTCCGCAAATCATCCATTATGTCCGATACGCTCCCTTATGCGCAACTTAGTACCCTTTATGTTTATCCCATTAAATCCCTGGCCGGTATTCCGTTAACCCAGGCTATGCCCGAAGGGATAGGCTTAAAGTATGATCGCCGATGGATGCTCACCACACCCGATGGCCATTTCCTGAGCCAACGCACCATTCCGCCGATGGCTCTCTTACAACCAACCCTGCAAGAAAGCGGACTGGTCGTCTGGGATCGTCTTCACCCGGAAAACCGGATCCATATTGACTGGGAACCACCAAAAAGTCAGTCGGATATACAGGTAACCATTTGGGACGATCAGGTGACAGCGCGGCCCTATCCCGCAGTCGTTAATGAGTGGTTTACCGACGTCTTAAAGGTTCCGGTTCAACTAGTTTGGATGCCGCCGGCTACGCACCGTCCGCTAGACCCTGACTATGCCTCGGCGAATGAGTCAGTGAGCTTTGCCGATGGATTTCCTTACCTGATTGCCAGTCAGTCCTCACTAGATGATTTGAATATCCGGCTAAAAACGCCCGTAACCATGGAACGCTTCCGACCCAATTTGGTCGTTTCCGGTAACCTCCCGGCCTGGGACGAGGATACCTGGCACACCCTGCGCATCGGAACTTGGACCTTCCGCTCACCCAAAGATTGCGGACGGTGCGAAGTGGTGACTATTGATCCATCTACCGCCGAGCGCAATGCCGAGCCTTTACGGGTATTGTCTGGCTTCCGCCAAAAAGGGAAAAGTATTCTTTTTGGCGTCAACGCCTACCTCCAGCCTAATGCTTCTACTCAGCATAATCCTCTACGCGTTGGTGACACGGTGGCCCTGGAAAAGAAAGTGTAACCTCTATTCGCTCTAAATAACGTGAGGTTGGGGATGAGCTAGTTGTGAAATGGCTGACTGTAAAAACCTCACGTTAAACAGCCAGAAACCCGGCGATAGTACCGGTGAGCAGGCAGGCAATAGTGCCTCCTATCAAAGAGCGTACGCCCAGTTCGGTCAGGGTCTCGCGCTGTCTGGGAGCAATCGCACCGATCCCCCCAATCTGAATCCCAATGGAAGCAAAGTTGGCAAAACCGCACAGCGCATAGGTGGCAATAATTACCGATTTGCTGGATATCCCATCTTTGACCCCTTCCAGGGTGGCATAGGCGAAAAATTCATTCAGCGTGGTTTTTAATCCCAAAAGTTGCCCCACTACCATTACGTCTTCCCCGGGTACCCCCAGTAGCCACGCCAAAGGGGCAAAAAGTACCCCCAGGACAAATTCGATACTGAATCCTTCGTATTGTTGGTTGGTCTTGGCAGCGATATACTCATTCAGACCACCGATCTCTCCGATCAGGTCGCTACAAATGTAGTTCAACATAGCTACGAAAGCCGTAAATACCAGGAGCATGATGCCTACGTTAACCGCCAGCCTTAGTCCATCTGTGGTACCCCGGGAGATGGCATCTAGCACGTTGCTCCCCACATCCTGCGGGGGAATATCGAGCGTTTGATGATCCATGTCAACCTCCCCGGTCTCCGGAAAAAGAATCTTTGCCGCCACAATAGCCGCCGGAGCGGACATAATACTGGCGGTAAGCAGATGGGTGGCAAACATTTGCCGCATTACCGGATCAGCTCCTCCCAGGAAACCGACGTAAGCCGCAAAAACACCACCGGCAATAGTTGCCATCCCTCCCGTCATCAGGCATAGCATTTCCGAGGGAGACATTTTTTCCAGATACGGTTTCACGACCAGAGGCGCTTCTGTCTGACCAATGAATACATTGGCCGCCGCCGCCAGGCTTTCAGCCCCCGTAAGTCCCATGGTGCGTACCATGACCCAGGCAAAACCTTTAATAATAATCTGCAGAATCCCCAGGTAATAGAGGAGGGAAGAAAGGGCCGAAAAAAATATAATCGTCGGTAGTACCTTAACGGCAAAAATGTACCCCACATTGAAAACCTGCCCGGTCGCTCCATCGCGGATCTGAACCTGATCGGGCCAATCGCCCAGCACAAAATCAGCTCCGGCTTCCGTGAAATCCAGAATAACCACAAAAAAGCTGGCCACATAATCAAACACTAGACGAATAGCAGGGACGCGCAGTACAGCCAGAGCTAGTAGCAATTGCAAGGCCATCCCAATACCTACCGTACGCCAATTAATGGCTTTTCGGTTGTTGCTGAACAAATAGCAAATACCCAGCAAAGCAGTAATGCCCAAAAGGGCGCGCAAGAAGCTAATCGTAAAATCCATAGTCGACAAGGTGTTCGGAACGAGCGGCAAAGTAAGAAAAAAGCAGGAAATACTCCCATGAATTCCTTACACCTAATCCCCTACCCTTTCCGAAAGCATTACCTATCTTTACGGTATGAAGCCGTTAATTATTGGAGTAACAGGAGGAAGTGGATCGGGCAAAACCAGTTTTATCAAGCAGCTTAAACGATCCTTTACCAAAGATGAAGTGAGTATCATCTCACAAGATGACTACTATAAACCCAAAGAGGAACAACAGCGAGATATCCGGGGTGTGGTCAATTTCGACCTGCCTACCTCTATCTATAAAGACGATTTGCTGGAAGATTTGCAGGAACTTTGTCAGGGTAAGACAGTCAGCCGACAGGAATATACCTTTAATAATGATCTAAAAGAACCGGCTATCCTTACGTTTCACCCTGCTCCGGTGATAATCGTGGAGGGGCTTTTTATCCTCTATTATTATCAGATTCGCGAACAGCTCGACCTTAAAGTTTTTGTCGATGCCAAAGAAAGCCTTAAGATTATCCGCCGAATTAAGCGCGACCGCATCGAACGCAACTACCCATTAGACGACGTGCTGTACCGCTACGAACACCACGTCATGCCCGCATTTGAGCAGTTTATCAAACCATTCGCTCCAACCGCCGACATTGTCGTTAATAACAACAGTGTATTTGAGAAAGGCCTGCAAATGGTCAAGGGCTTTATTCGTAACTACCTGGACGAGCTAAACCGGGAAGGGGGTATTACATATCGACTGCGAGAAGAATAAACAATCGCTTTTAGAGAAGCAATGTTCACATACCTTACTTTTTCTCTTCCTGCATCGCGGCTATCTTCTTTTCCAGTTCCTCAGCTTCGGCCATCTTAGCGGCATAGCCTTTAATGTCGCCAGAGCGCTGAATATTCATTGCTTCTTCCAGCAATTTGGCGTGTTCTTTTTCGAGTTTCTTGATCGGGTCTTTCTTGAATAATCCAAACATAATAATGGTTTTTGGGAGTAACAGTACATTGCACAGGTAGTTCACCTGGCAGCTAAATGATTTCGGGAAATTCATCCTCCCCTTCATCCTGCTGTAATCGCTGTAGCGCACGACGTTGCACATTATCCATGCGCTTCATTTCTGCCAGTACGCCCGTTATAAAGGTTTCATCCACTACTTTTCGCACATCTACTACGGTTTCTATCGGTCCTCCCTTGCGAAATTTATACGTTTGCTCGTGACGAGACGTTTCTAGCTTCACCGAGAAGCGATTGTCCATCTGGAAGATGGTGATTTTAAGAACGGGATGGTCTATGTAACCGGCAATACGCATGGATATTAAAGTTAAGGTTAGGCAGAAATGAAGAATCTTACATCTGCTCCGTAAAAAAATCTAATTTCGAATTTCCTCCAATCCCCTCTGTCAGGAGTTCATAGAGGGCTACGTGTTGCGGATGATGTTGCCTAAGATAATCCAGGTGGCGCTCAATAGTTTTCTGATCGTGCCGCACCGCAGGCCCTGTTTGTGCTTCCTGTGGGGGCTGCTCCTGTACTTTACTGGCCGTTTCCAAAATCAACGGCCTTAATAGATCGAACGATAAGTTTTTGGCCTGACCTATCTCCTGGGCAATACCAAACAAATAATTGCTAAAATTATTGGCAAAGACAGCAGCTACGTGCAGGGTTGCTCGCTGTTCGGAATCAACGTCAAAGGAACGCGCACCGATTTTTTGCGCAAGCATATGCAACTCGCTTAACAGCTCCGGCCGGGTAGCTTCTAAACAGAACGGGATAGCCGACCAATCCACCGAACGGCCTGCAGAAAATGTTTGCAGAGGATAAAAAACTCCGGTACATGGAAAATGGTCGCTCAACACTTCTATGCCCGTAGCGCCACTTGTATGGACCAGCCGGGATGAAGGGGGAAGGAAATGGCTCAGCGATGCCGCAACCTGCTCAATAGCCCCATCTGAGACAGCCAGAATGTATACATCAGCCCCAGCATGGATGCGCTCAAGCTCAGTGGTAAAACGACTGTTTAGCTCTTCGGCCAGAGAGGCTGCTTTGTCAGGGTTGCGGCTATACACCTGCTTCACGACTATGCCGGCTTGTAACAAAGCTGGTCCTAATTGCGAAGCTACTCGTCCGGCACCAATTAAAACGATCTGCTCGATCATGCTGCTACCCGCCTTTTTTGGATCAGCCGGTTAATCAGCGCCACCAAAAAGCCCAACATCATGAATATGGTTCCAATCCAGAATAGGTTGATTCCGGGGAACTCAATCGCTTGCAGCACAATGTAATCGGCCCGCAGTGAATCGGAGGCAACCTCAAAGGGGATCTCCGTTTGTTTACCCACTTCGCGAGCAAAGAACAAGCTGGCTTTCTCCGTCTGAGGATCAACCATACTGAAACGAGCATGAAACCCAAGCTGAGGCACTTCGTCTTTCAGGTTCAGTGGTCGACTGTCCCGGATAAGGAAAATGGGCTCCGCCTGATAGCTATTTCCCGCTTCATCCGTCACAAGTAAGCGGGCACTAACCGGAAGGTCACCCTCCTGCTTTTCGTAGGTTGGGTTTTGCGGCTGACGGTTGAACCCGTCAAAACGAACTGTCAATCCCTGATACGATACCTCCTCACCCGCTTTCAGTGAAAAAGCTTCGTAATTCAGGTCTTCCTCCAGGGTAAATACCTGACTAAAGATTCCCTCCCGCAAGCGTACTTTGGTACTCAGTTCATCAACTTGCTCGGGGAAAGTATACACCATCTGCTTGCGCAAAACAATGACCGGCTGAATGTCGTAGGTACCTTTCTTGTCGGAGCGTTGCACCTGCATACGTACACCTACAGCCAAATCGCCTTCTTCTGGCTTATAATCCGGATGCCTGGGGTTGCGAACAATGTCGAGCACATCGACGGTAACCTCGCGCAGTGCGGTGGTATCCTGATCTTTGATCGCTACCGTATCTACGAAAGTAATTTGCTGCCCTTCCGCTGCCCGGAACGGACGGTAATTAAGGCTATCCTCCCGTTGTTGCCGGAATTCCATATCCATCTCGATCATGGGCAGTGAAGAGATGTGCGTAAACACATCTTTGTGCAAATAATGCTTGGTGTCGGGGTTGGAAGCAGCAATATCGGTAAAGGCCTTGTTGTATAGAATATTAGGATTGAGGTCAAATTCTTCTATTACGTCGCCCTCTTTATTGCGCTTTTTGAAATTTACCGTATAGGTACGCGTATATAAATCGATCGTATCCCCGACGTAAGTGACTTCGTAGCCACTCATCAAAGTTGGCGTATCCTCGAAGAGGATAATATTCTTTTTGTATCCTTCCGGGTCGTCACTTTGAATCAGCCCTTCCATAACGAAGGGGTTAGAGGAAATAATCTGTTGGTTCACGCCCGAAGCGATCAGACCGGCAATCATAACCCCAAATCCCACGTGCGACAGGGCTGACCCACTAGCCTTTAGGTTCCCGCGCATAAATGAAATGAGGTAATCCATGTTAGTCACTACGGCAAAATAGCCGGCAAACAACATCAGCCCGTACTGCCAGGCCCCGGCCTCTACCCACAGGGACGTCAACCAGGTCAATATTCCTGCCCCAGCCAGGCCGATGACTCCGTGCTTAGTGAACAGACGCAGTCGTTTTGACCACTTGTGCTCCCGGTAGCGCAAGAACTGAGTTGCCCCGGAGAGCACACTGATAAAAATAGCAATCCATACCTGGTATTTATTGTAATGCGGAATAGGATCAGTAATGACCCGTCCTTCGAAGCCCGGGTAGAAATAGCCCATTATCTTATTATATACCGGCAACGAAGTTGAGGCGGTAATAATCAGGGCGCTAAATAAGAGGACCAGGGAGCCAATGAACATCCAAAACTCCCGGGAAGACAAAGATTCTTCTTTCTGTGGTGCCGGAACCGAGCTGTAGCGCACGGCCACTAGAATCACGGACAGCAACAGGAATATACCAATAAATAAAACCAACTGTACTTCCAGGCCCATTTCCGTAAAGGCGTGCACGGAGGTATCACCTAATACCCCCGACCGGGTCAGGAAAGTGGAATATAGGATAAGCAGGAAGGTTAGCAGGTAAAAAATATACGTGGAGCGGATAGAGTGCCCCGTATTGCGTGCTACCAGATTGGTATGCACCCCGGCAATCAACGTCAACCAGGGTACCAGAGACATATTTTCTACTGGATCCCAGGCCCAGTAGCCACCAAAGCTCAGAGCTTCGTAGGCCCAGGCACCGCCCATCAAAATACCCGTGCCGAGAATAGCTGCGCTAAAGAGTGCCCAGGACAAAGCCGGTTTGAGCCAGGCTTTGTGCTCACCGGTCCACAACCCGGCGATCGCATAAATAAATGGAATAGACGTGGAAGCAAAGCCAAGAAACAGCGTCGGGGGGTGAATGGTCATCCAGTAATTTTGTAAAAGAGGATTGAGCCCATTTCCGCCGATTTTACTCAGGTAATCAGCCTGGGCAAAAATTGGAGCATCCATGGTTTCGCGCAGCAGCATCAGCGGATTGCTGCCAATACGCATAGGGTCATCTCCAAATCCGACATAAACGCCCAAAATCATGGACACTAAATACATCTGAATGCCCGCTAAAATAGCCATAGTGGGAGCTTCCCAGCGCCGGGCCCGCCAGATCAAGATACTTCCCAACACCACGTGCCAGAAAATCCACAGGAGAAAGCTCCCCTCCTGCCCTTCCCAAAAGGCTGAGAAAATATAGCGAAACGGTAAATCGTCCGATACGTGCGCCCACACATACTGATATTCATAGTAGCGCTTGATCATGACGTAGAAGATCAGACCAATCACCGCAAAGGCAGCCAACCCGTGTACGCCAAAAGCAGCCCGGCCTATATTTCGCCAACCACTCGCCTCAGCCGTACCGCGCCGTTGAGTAGCCATAAAATAGGCCAGTACCGATAGTAAGGCCGCTACAAATGAAAGTATGATAGAAAATTGCCCCAATTGCTGCGGGAGCAAATGCTCACCGATATACTGTATTTCCTGCATAGATCTGTTCTGTGCTTATTTTAGGGGTACGGACGCGATATCTTGCGTCTCTACCCCTGTGTTTCTTTGCCTTTAATATAGACTTCTTCATCCTGATACTTCGACGGACATTTCATAAGCAAGTCCGTGGCCACGAACGTACTGCCATCCATCTGACCGGTGATGACGATTTGTTCGGACAATTCAAAATCCTGTGGCTTGGCAGCCAGGAGGACTACTTTTCGTTCATCTCCTTTAGAATCTTTGATGAAGAAGCTAAAATAATTAGGATCTTCCTCCGGATTGTAATACATCTCTTTATCCTTAGAAAGTTGCCCCGCGATCTTCACTTTTTGCGCACTCATTTCCGCCTCTGCGAAGGTGCCATAGGTGCTCATGTCGTCGGCAGCACTAATCAGGATACCGATAGCAGCAGCAATCATAATAACGGCAACGATATGTATCTTTTTCATGTATCTATAATTGTTATGCAAAACAGCATGTATGTAACAAGGTCAAGTACCAATTGGATGGTCGCAGATGTCAAATTTTCATCATTCGTGCAAAATTAAAGAGGTTTTGGCTTTTTGCTAGTGATCGATGTCAGTAGATAGCCTTTTTCTTCCTCTTCTTAGAAGTTGTTTAAATGCAAAAATGCACCCTAGACCACTGCTATCGGTCACGCTGTTGTCATCTTTATTTACCGAGTTGCGCCGACGATCGACGGACCTACTCAATAAGAAAATTTACGACATCAACCCCGGTATTTGCCGTACGTCGGTCAATCGCGTAAACAGTTACCTCATACTGCCCGGGATCATCCACCACGGTTTGCATACCAAACAAATTGGGCTCGACAATCGACATCGGAATGGTGCGCCAAATGACACCATTGCGCTTAATGATTGCCTGTACTTCAATTTCCCGTGCATTCCATAGTCCGCCGTCTGAAATAGTACATCCGCACATCATGACCATATTGGCGCGCACCGACAGCATGCGGTTATGGAGAGAATCCAGGGTTAGTCGTTGATGGGTCCGGGGTTGCAAAATATCAATGATGAACCCGGGGATCTCCAGGACCACCCCGTCATCAAGAATATCCTCGCCCGGAATAAGCCACATTTGGGTAGAAGAGACCACCTGCGCCTGCCGGTAATTTACCGGACCTCGCGCCTCAATGGTCACGAAGGTGGGCTCCTCCAACATAAGATCCGTCCGAAAAAAAGCTGTATTCACGTCGGACAACTGATCATAGCGATTGTGGGGCTGACTCATAATGCGGGACGTATTTCCCGTTCCTCCCTCGGTCAGTCCTTCGGCCAGGATGGTGCCGGTCGCCGCATCGCGGATCGTGATATGCGCCCCCCCGATTGATGATCCAATAAATTTTGCATCTCTGGCCTTGGCACGAACGGTAACGAGGGTTGATATTTGGGCTTCCGCCAAAAATGGCACAAAAAGCAAGAGTAGAAAACAATAGCGCATCATGAGTTTCTCTTTTAGTATTACAACAATGTTGGCCTAAAATAATAAGGTCTGCCGAATCATTCCTATTTTGGCGAAAGCCTAAACAGCCAATATGGAGCACGAATTGGTGAAATTGCGAAATATCGACGTCATTCAGGGGGAACGCACCGTACTGAGCAAGGTGAATATGGATATATCACCCGGAGAATTTGTCTACCTAATCGGAAAGACCGGCAGTGGCAAATCCAGTTTATTGAAGGTATTATACGGAGCGCTTCCGCTAAAAACCGGTCAGGGTACTATCGCCGGGTATAACCTGGCTACCCTCAATCGGCGTACTATTCCCCAGTTACGGCGCAAACTGGGCATTGTCTTCCAGGAATTTAATCTGCTGACTGATCGCACCGTTTTCGAAAACCTGCGATTTGTCCTGAAAGCAACCGGCTGGAAAAAAAACGATCAGATCAACACGCGGATACGGGATGTTTTAGCAGCTGTCGACCTGTCGGATAAAGAAGATACTATGCCACATCAGCTATCAGGAGGAGAGCAGCAACGCGTAGCTATTGCCCGCGCGCTGCTCAATGACCCCGAATTACTTATTGCCGATGAACCTACCGGTAACCTCGACCCGGAAACATCAGACGATATTCTTTTACTTTTGCGAAGACTAGCTACCGAACAGCATACAGCCGTACTGTTGGCCACGCACGACTACCGTATGCTCGAACATTTTCCAGCTCGTATCATTCGCTGTGCCAACGGCATGATTTACGACGATCAGGAACTCAATATGCAATAAGCCTAATTAAAACCTGAGACCGGGGTTTGATTTGGGCACTAAGCTATTGATTATCAAAATCTCACGTTATACTTGAAGGTGGGACATTACACCTTGTACCAAGTACCGGCAAATTAATTAAAGCTTACCAGGTCGATCTCAAAAACAAGTACCGACCCTGCGGGAATACTCCCTACCGAGCGGTTACCGTATCCGAGATTAGATGGAGAATACAAGGTAATTTCGCCACCCTCCCCAATGAGCGGTATGCCGATCTGCCAGGCGGGGATTAGGTTGGACAAGGGAAAATCGATGGTGTCGTCCCCTCGTGTTTGATCAAAGACATCACCATTCAGTAAAGTCCCTTTGTAGCGTACGACAACACTATTATTGATTGTCGGACGGTCGTTCGAGCCGGCTTCTTCGATAGAATAGTATAAGCCCGACTCGTGGCGCTCTGCACTCAGGTTGTTATCTTCCAGATAGTCCAGAATCTTTTCCTCGTCGGTACGATCGTCATTATCTTTGTTACATCCTGCCAGGGTTAGGCCCAACAGCATTGCCAGGATACATTTCAGTTTCATCTTTAGTGTGTATTTGTTTTACGCAAAAGTACACAAATCAGCATTATTACCGAGCTTTACTGATCAGTCGTTTTTTATCTTTGGCAATACTCAACTTTACTCGATAAGGAAAATCATATGACAAATAAAGACATTGCTAAGAAATTTCAATTGCTGGGGAAAGTCATGGAACTCCATGGAGAAAACCCATTTAAAATCCGTTCCTACACGAACGCATACCGCACCCTGCGCAAGTGGCAGGAACCCCTGGCCGACATGAGTGACGAAGAAATCAGTCAGATTAAGGGAGTAGGGAAAGCGATTAGTGCCAAAATAAGAGAGCTTGTCGATACCGGAGAAATGAAAACGCTACAAAAGTACCTCGACAAAACACCGGCAGGCGTAATAGAGATGCTACAAATATCAGGGTTTGGCCCAAAAAAAGTAAAAACTGTTTGGGAGGACCTGGGCGTAGAAAGTGTCGGCGAACTATTATATGCTGTTAACGAGAATCGCCTAATCGAACTCAAGGGCTTTGGTAAAAAAACGCAGGATGACTTGCGTCAAAAGCTAGAATACTACATGCGCTCGCGCAATCAGTTTCATTACGCCAGCATTGAACCGGAAACTACGGAAGTATGGCAGCACCTGCAGAAACACCTGCCCGATGCTCGAGTATCCCTTACCGGAGCCTGTCGCCGTAAGGCTACGACCCTCACCCAGATTGATCTGCTTATCGACCAGGACACTATACCCGAAGCTGCCTTTGGAAACACACTCCAACTCCTGGAAAAAAATACCGATAGCTGGCAGGCTCAGACCGAAACCGGATTTCCAGTACACATTCATCGGGCGCCCCCTGCTTCTTTCGGTACGCAACTTTTCCAAACCACAGGGCATCCTGATTTTCTGCAGGCTTTCCGGGAAAGTTTTCCTGGTGTCAACCTGGACGAACAGGCAGACGAAGAAGCTATTTTTGCGCAAGCGAACCTACCCGTCATCGCGCCCGTTTTGCGCGAAAGCGACTATGGCATTACCGTAGTCCAAAATGGCCAGGCAGACTACCTGGTGACCGAAGACCATATTAAAGGTGTCGTCCATAGTCACAGCACCTATAGCGATGGCTTAAATACCTTGCGTGAGATGGCAGAATATAGCCGTGATCAAGGCTACGAATACCTCGTCATTACCGATCACTCAAAATCCGCTTTCTACGCCAATGGGCTACAACCCGAACGCGTATGGCAGCAGATGGAGGAAATCGATGCGATAAATAAGGACCTGGCTCCTTTCCGTATCTTCAAAGGGATCGAAAGTGATATTCTAAGCAGTGGGGCCCTGGATTATGAAGAAGAGGTTCTCCAGGCATTTGAGGTGATCGTTGCCTCAATTCATTCTAACTTACGGATGGATAAAGATAAAGCTACCCAACGGCTGATCACTGCCATTGAAAACCCGTACACCACTATCCTCGGACATCCTACCGGTCGCTTACTGCTGTCGCGCAAAGGCTACCCTATTGATCACCGCAAAGTCATTGATGCCTGCGCAGAAAATAGCGTTTGTATTGAGCTCAACGCCAACCCTTACCGGCTCGATTTAGACTGGAGCTGGATCCCTTATGCACTTGAAAAAGGCGTTCCGATCAGCATTAACCCCGATGCCCACAGCACGGCCGGCATTCACGACATCCACTACGGAGTAATTGCTGCTCAGAAAGGTGGACTTACAGTAGATAAGTGCCTCAATACTAAAGATTTATCATCATTTAGTGACTGGTTAACAAGCCGTTAACAAAATTGGATCGTACTTCCAGAAGGCATTTTTTACCTTTGTGTAGTACTGCTATAGCAGTCGAATACTTTTAATCTATTTACTAAAACATCATACAATGCAACAATTTATCAAAAGCGCCATTTTGGCCGTAGCCGTAATCGGTTTGCTGGCTGGATGCCAAAGCGGAAATAACGATGTGCGCGACGCAGCCCGTCAAGATGTAGAAACAACTGGAGTACAGCCCAACAGCGGCATGCAATCAGCTGTTCAATCACCAAATATTCCTACGGGACCAGTTACCGAAATGACATTTGAAGAACAACGCTTCAACTTCGGTACGGTAACGGAGGGCGAAAAAGTAGCCCACACGTTCTCTTTCACCAACACTGGTGATGAGCCTCTGATTCTGAGCAATGCACGCGGTAGCTGCGGTTGCACGGTACCCAAATGGCCACGCGAGCCTATCGCTCCGGGCGAATCTGCTGATGTTGTGGTAGAGTTCAACACACAGAACAAGCGCGGTAACCGTAGCCAAAAAGTAACGATCACGGCCAACACTAGCCCTGCTGAATCCTTTATCTATCTGGAAGGCCAGGTAGTACCTGCTGATCAGGGGTCAGATGTTTCTCTGAACAACTAATTGGCACCTGGCTTAGGAGGCCAAAAGCCTGTATGGTTTGAACTAAAACCGTACAGGCTTTTTTTATACAATGAACCAAGCAGAGAATATGAAGAATTACTTGTCCCTGATCAAGTTTAGTCACACTATTTTCGCTCTGCCCTTTGCTTTATTGGGCTTTTTTTTAGCGAGTATTCAGCCCGGGATTGGTTTTAGCTGGCGGCTTCTTTTCCTCGTCCTGTTATGTATGGTATTTGCTCGCTCGGCTGCTATGGCCTTCAACCGCTATCTGGATCGCGATATCGACCGGGCCAACCCCCGAACGGCGAGCCGGGAAATACCGGCCGGCGTAATTACGCCCCGGGCGGCCCTACTTTTTGTGCTGGCTAATGCGGCGCTGTTTGTGGTTACCACCTGGTTTATTAATCCGCTCTGTTTTGCGCTCTCCCCCATCGCCCTGCTGATTATTCTGGGCTACAGCTATACCAAGCGATTTACCTTTCTCTGTCACTTTGTATTGGGGCTGGGCCTATCCCTGGCGCCCATTGGTGCTTACCTTGCTGCCGGTGGTGGCTTCGACCAAATACCTATCATTTATGCTGTGGTCGTCCTGCTGTGGGTAAGTGGTTTTGACATCATCTATGCCATGCAGGATGAAGAATTTGACAAGGATCAGGCCTTATACTCCGTGCCCACCTGGCTGGGTAAAGCACGGGCATTACAGCTGTCTAATACGCTACACGCCATAAGCGGCATACTAATCCTGATTGCCGGTTTCCTGCTCGTGCAAACATATCCGGCATTTGACTGGATTCATTGGATCGCTGCCATAATCTTTATCAGTTTACTGATTTATCAGCATACGCTCGTGCGGCCAAATGATCTAAGCCGTATCAACCTGGCCTTTTTCACCACAAATGGTGTAGCTAGTGTACTCTTTGCCGGCCTGGTCATCCTTGATATTTTCGTATAAGGAAAAACGCTCACCAGAAAAGTAAGGCGCTTTTGGTTATTCTCCACAGAGCCGGATGGTTGCGCCTAAGACTCTTCGCCCAGGGTACGCCGGATCTGCCGGCGGTGACGATCAAAATGACTTCCAAAAAACTGCAACATTCCCAACAAGGACAGACGACCGGCAAAAGGATGACGATACGCTTCCAAAGTAAAGACTTCTTCTGGCTGATCAGCCAGGAAGGCTTTCAATTCGTTGCGCTGACTGCGCCACTTATCCATTAAATCCCCTAATTTGCTGTGCTCAGGAAAGGCCGTCTCACCCACCGCTGCCGGCGCTTTACGCTTGCGATTACTGCGCATAAACGTATTCAACGCAATACTCCGCATTTTCGCCTTCACCCCTGCTTTATTCAGTACCTCCGTTCCTCCACTCAGTTTCTTCTTCAGATAGGCAAGCGATAAAGCCTCGGATATCATTAAATGAGTGATATTATCTAAAGCCGACCATACGCCGGGTTGGGGGTGGTTATTTAACTCTTCTTCACTATAAATAGAGAGGTCTACCTGCAATTGTTCCAGTTTGCCGTTAAGCTCTCTCAACTTGTCAAGTGTTTTGTCTTTCATAGCCTATTTGGTTGATGTCGCTCGAAAGTACGGAAAAAAGCAAAACTCTACCGGATACACTAATTATTAGACCGGACACTGCTCCCCGGCCAACATACTCTTAGTCTTTTCCATACGCAACCGAAGCATTTAAGTTGTAAAAGGTAAATGCCCAGATATCGGTAGCGGACGCAATGGCTTTACTGGTCGAACTAGCCCCGTGCCCGGAATTGGTATCAATACGAATCAAGGTTGGACGCTCGCATCCCTGTGCGGCCTGCAAAGCGGCGGCAAACTTAAAGGAATGCGCCGGCACAACCCGGTCGTCATGGTCAGCCGTGGTAACCATCGTTGCCGGATAACAAGTACCTGTCATCAGGTTGTGGTATGGAGAATACCCTTTGAGGTATTCAAACATTGCCATGCTTTCATCAGCAGTGCCATAATCGTAGGCCCAACCGGCACCAGCTGTAAATTTATGGTAACGCAACATATCCAATACGCCGACTGCCGGCAAAGCGACCTGCATTAGATCGGGGCGCTGCGTCATTACGGCACCCACCAGGAGACCTCCGTTTGATCCACCTCGCAGGGCTAGCTTTTCCGGGCTGGTATATCCTTGCGCAATGAGGTATTCCGCAGCAGCAATGAAATCATCAAACACGTTTTGTTTCTCCATTTTTGTACCCGCCAGGTGCCACTCTTTACCGTATTCACCACCGCCGCGTATATTAGGTACCGCATATATACCGCCATTTTCCAGCCAGACAATATTGGCAACGCTAAAACTCGGGGTGAGGCTAATGTTAAACCCGCCGTATCCGTACAACATTACCGGATTAGTGCCATCCAGGGTTAATCCCTTTTTGTGGGTAATCATCATCGGCACTTTAGTACCATCCTTTGAGGTATAAAATACTTGCCTGGATACAAACTTCTTAGGATCAAAATCGACTCCTGACTCCTTGTATATCGACGATTCTCCACTAGCTAGATCAAAAGAATAAATGGTACCCGGGGTAATGTAACTAACGAAGCTATAGTACAGAACCTCGTCTTCCCATTTTCCACTTAAGCCACTAGCGGTACCCTGACCCGGTAGTTCCACAACCCGAACCACTTCACCATTTAGATCCACCTGTTCGATGTAGGAAAGAGCATCTTTCAAATAGCTGGCAAAGAAATATCCACCACCCGTTTGCACACTGAGTGGTTGTTCGCGTTCAGCAATCACATCTTCCCAGTTTTCCGGGCCAGGATTATTGGCAGATACGCTCACCAGACGGCTATTTGGTGCATCCAGATCCGTTTGTATGTAGAGCATGCCATCTTCTGCATGGATCACCGAATGATTATGCTCAAAGTCACGCACTACCGGGACGATAGGACTATCCGGGTCTCGCAAATCTTTTATGTACAATTCATTACCGGATGTTGAATTGGCGGCCGAAATAATCAACCAGTTTTCATTTTCTGATACCCCAGCGAGAATATACCTGCGGGGCGTTGCCTCTCCTCCAAAAATGAGCTGATCCTCGCTCTGAGGAGTCCCAACCCGGTGATAAAATAACTTGTGATACTGTGTCATAGCCGACAGCTCACTGCCTTCCGGCTTATCGTAGGAACTATAGAAAAAACCCTCGGTGCCCTTCCAAGAAATACCAGAAAATTTCACATCCCGCAAGGTGTCACTGAGAGGCTTTTTTGTTTCAGCATCAATAACGATGACTTTCCGCCAATCTGATCCACCTTCTGAAATAGCATACGCCGCCACGCTGCCATCTTTAGTAAAACTCAGATTAGACATGGAAGTCGTTCCGTCTTTTGAAAAAGAATTAGGGTCAAGAAAAACTTCCGGCTCTTCCCCATCTTTTTGCCGAAACACGACGTATTGGTTCTGCAGTCCGTCATTCTTGTAGAAATAAGTGTACTGGCCCTCCTGAAATGGTCGGGAATATTTTTCGTAGTTCCACAATTCGGTCAGGCGATTGTTGATCGCATCCCGGTAGGGAATATTGTCCAGGTAAGCAAAAGTCACCTTGTTCTGCCGGGTCACCCAATCCTTGGTATCCTCTGCCCGGTCATCTTCGAGCCAGCGATACGGATCAGGAACCGTCACATCATGATAAGAATCGCTTACACTAACTTTCTTTGTTTCGGGATATGGCTCCGTCATATTAGAATTATGATTTGCTTTTTGTGTAGTCGCTTGATCGGATTGGCAGGCGCTGATCAGCACGACCATGGCTAATAATGGTCCAATAGTGAATCGCATGAAATGTACTTTGGTGAACAGGTTACGTTGCTACCTGCAAAATAATTTCAGAAAAGACATCATTATACAGCGCAAACAGGCTGGTAAAAATAAAAAAAAACAGCAGGATGATTCATCATCCTGCCGCCAAAACTGGACAATTCCCCCCTTTTGAATTATCCACATGTTAGAACGCTGTTTATTTTTATCAAGGGATTGGGCTACTTAGTTGTTTTTTTGAGAGCAATTCCCCTTTTCATACTCCAAATCTACGGTAAATTCATGGGGCTACCAACAGCATATTCATGCGGTTTTAAGCCAAATTCTGGGGTTTTAGCTACCTTATGGGCCAATAAAACAAAGTGTACCGTATGAAAAAACAAGTACTCATCGTATTCTCAATGCTGATAATCAGCGTTTTAGCACAAGCCCAGGTTCAGGAATCACCTGACCGCCGCCCTGACGAAGGCGAGGGGCCCTACGAACAACTGATCATTCGTGGAGTGACCCTAATTAATGGTAATGGAGCCCCGCCCCGCGGCCCCATCGACGTGGTTATTGAAGACGACCGCATCGTCGATGTACAGGTGGTCGGATATCCGGGCGTCCCTATTGATCCCGACGGACGCCCTCCATTAAAGGATGGTGGCCGGGAGGTCGATGCCGAAGGAATGTATATGCTCCCCGGCTTCGTTGACATGCACGGGCATATCGGTGGAAAGGCTCAGGGAGCGAATGCCGAATACGTATTTAAGCTTTGGATGGCTCACGGCATTACGACAGTACGCGACCCTTCCGCGGGAAATGGGTTAGATTGGGTACTTGCTCACAAGGAGCGTTCAGAACGAAACGAAATTGTCGCCCCTCGTATTGAAGCATATACTGTCTTTGGGCAAGGTCACGACGGACCAATTAAGACCCCTGAAGAAGCCCGCGCCTGGGTGCGTAGTAATGCGGATAAAGGGGCCGATGGAGTAAAGTTTTTTGGTGCCCCACCAGAAATTATGGATGCCGCTTTACGCGAAAATAAACGTATTGGCCTGCGTTCCGCCTGCCACCACGCCCAAATGGACGTTGCCCGCTGGAATGTTCTGAACTCCGCCCGCGCCGGGTTGACCAGTATGGAGCATTGGTACGGACTCCCCGAAGCGCTCTTCACGGATCGTACTGTACAGAATTACCCCCTCGACTACAACTACCAAAATGAGCAGCACCGTTTTGAAGAAGCGGGTAAATTATGGGAACAGGCAGCAGCTCCCTATTCCGACCATTGGAATAAAGTCATGGATGAATTGCTCGACCTCGATTTTACGATCGACCCTACATTTAACATTTACGAAGCCAGCCGCGATTTGATGCGCGCACGCCGTGCCGAATGGCACGAAGAATATACGCTTCCCTCCCTCTGGCGATTTTATATGCCAAGCCGGATTTCACATGGTTCCTACTGGCACTATTGGGGTACCGAGCAGGAAGTAGCCTGGAAACGCAATTACCAGCTTTGGATGACCTTCATCAATGAGTATAAAAACCGCGGCGGTCGGGTAACGGCTGGTTCCGATTCAGGATTTATCTTTCAGCTGTACGGCTTTGCCTATATTCGGGAGCTGGAATTACTGCGGGAGGCCGGATTTCATCCCCTGGAAGTAATCCGCTCGGCGACCCTCAATGGTGCTGAAGCCCTTGGCCTGGAAGACCAAATCGGAGTCATCGAACCCGGCAAGCTGGCAGACTTCATCCTGATTGAAGAGAATCCTCTGGAGAATCTAAAAGTACTCTACGGTACCGGCGCCATTAAACTAATGGGAATTGACGAAATTCAGCGCGTGGGTGGCGTAAAGTATACCGTTAAGGATGGTATTATGTATGATGCCAAACAACTACTGGCCGACGTGCGTGAAATGGTTGCTCAACAAAAGCAGAAAGAAGATTTTGACATCACCCAACCGGGAGAAAAGAAATAAATCTTAAAAGATTGACAGGCATTAGTATCCGGGATCATCCCAGATACTAATGCCTGACAGTTTTTTACCCCTTACTGTAGTTCCAACAAGCCTTCCGGCAAATTCATCCTGATGACTTTGCCCTCCGTATCAATATCCTCGACCAGATCATCGTGCAATGGAATAAGAATTTCCCGTCCGGCGTAAGGTAAAATAGCCATCCACTGTTGCGGATATTCTACCACCTGCTCGATAGTTCCCACCTCGCCGGCATTCACCTCTTCGATGGTGTAGCCAATCAAAAAAGTAAAGTCTTCCTCCGGGGCGTCATGGGCAATAACGGTGAGATCGCGTTCCCTTAAGAAAAGCAGTTCTCCAGCCAATTTCTCAGCTGCTTCCCGCGACTCTACTTCCTCAAACTGAATTAATAGAGTCGGATCGTCCTTAATCTCCATGATAAAGTACGGTAAGGGTGCCCATTCATCACCAACAAAAAGTACGCCGGCCCGGGCAGCGTCATCCACGTATTGATCATCGTCCATACGCAGACGAAGAAAACCACCTAAACCATGGACTTTTCCCAGTCGGCCAACGGACATATATTTTTCCATATCAGAAATTCGATCAAGTGAGAAAGCGGGCCACCCTAGACGCATGGCCCACACCTTTCTTTTAATTGCTATTGGGTAAAACGCTGCTGTGGATAATACCTCCCCCCACAACGTCATCCCCCTCAAAGAAAACGGCCGATTGCCCGGGAGCGACTCCGGCAACATTGGCAAGGAATTCAACCTGAAGGCGGTCTTCGCCTATATTCCGCAGCGTGCTCAACGTTCCGCGATCCTTGTAGCGGATAGCTGTACTCACTTCCAGGCCATTCGGAAAGTCCTCATATTTCATGCTATTGAGCTGATAGACCTGCATCCCGTTGCGAATCAGGTCTTCCACATCACCTAATACTACAGTATTGGTATCAGGACGTATCTCCGTAACATACACCGGTTTACCCAGCGCTATGCCCAGTCCTTTGCGTTGGCCTACAGTATAAAAAGGATAACCTTTGTGCTGCCCCAACACATTACCACTGGTATCGATAAAATCGCCTCCGGCAACCTGTGCCTCCAGTGTGGGTACACGGCGTTTCAGGAATCCCCGGTAGTCATTATCTGGAACGAAACAGATTTCATAACTCTCCCCTTTTTTGGAGAGGTCCGTGTAGCCGGCATCATACGCCATTTGTCGCACTTCAGGCTTCGTATATGGCCCCAACGGGAATCGGCTGCGGCGCAAGGCTTCCTGGCTCAGCCCCCAAAGCACATAGGATTGGTCCTTTTTGGGGTCAACCCCACGGGTTATAAACCGACGGCCATTTTCTTCTTTAATTTTGGCATAGTGCCCCGTAGCAATAAACTCACAATCCAGCGCATCAGCCCGTTTCAGCAGCGCACTCCACTTAATATGTGTATTACATAACACACAGGGATTGGGCGTTCGCCCGGCCAGATATTCCTCAACAAAATTATCGATGACATAATCCCCAAATTCATCGCGAATATCGATGATAAAATGGTGAAAACCCATATCGACAGCTACCTGCCGGGCATCATTAATGGAGTCGAGGCTGCAGCAGCCTGTTTCTTTTTTTGACCCACCGGAGTTGGCGTAGTCCCAGGTTTTCATGGTGATTCCCACCACTTCGTACCCTTCATCGTGCAGCATCATAGCCGTGACGGTACTGTCAATACCTCCCGACATGGCCACGAGTACTTTTCCGTGTTTACTCATTTTGTTTGGTTAGCGCAGTGCCTTCAAAGGACACCTGCTAGTTAAATGATACTTTTTTCCTATGGCAAAAGACAAAATTACACATACAATAGTTTCGTAGCAACCTCAGTTCCTGGAAAACTGACAGGTTTCTAGCAAAACAACATATTTACAACGCCTTCTTTTTGTATTTTGACCACGTATTGACCTGCGGCGGCCAAAAGCAGCCGCAATCAACCCTCGTTTTCGTATGCATAAACTATTCAATATGATCATCCGGTCCAGTGTATTTTGCCTCTTCTTTGCCAGTCTTTTACTTCCGACGTTACTATTGGGGCAAGAATATGGCAAAGCGTCCTATTACGCTAATGAATTTGACGGCGGGCGCACTTTTTTTGGGGAAACCTATGATAAAGATAAATTTACGGCTGCCCACAAAGTACACCCGCAGGGGACCCGCTTAAAAGTTACGCGCCAGGACAATGGCAAGTCGGTCATTGTTCGCGTCAATGACCGGGGTCCTTACGTGAGTGGACGAATTATTGAGTTATCGTACGCGGCTGCTCGCAAGCTCGGCATGGTTGATGATGGCCTGGTCGACGTTAAAGTAGAGGTATTGAGTAAAGGCTCCTCCGAACCAGAACCTGCGGAGGAAACTGCACCGCAGCGGCAACGAGGAACAACGTCTGCTGCTAATAATCCCCCTGCCAATAATACTAGCAGTCGCAGCACCACCACCACTAGCAGTACGGCCGCAGAAACGACCGCAAGGAGAGCGCCCGCCCGTCAGCGCCCGGCACAACAACCGACCGAAGAACCCGCCAAAGAACAGACCACCACCGTCGAAAACCGCCCGGAAGAAAAACGTATGGTACGGAAATACGAGTCATTCGGCCTCTTTGAAATAAAAATGCTTAACGTCCGCAAGGAAGGATTTGGCGTTCAGGTGGCTTCCTTCAGCAACTATGAGAATACCCTCAAGCGGCTAGCTGAATTACAGGGAATGTGGTTCGAGAATATTATCGTTAGTGTAGAGAAGGCCGGAGGAAACAAACAGTACAAACTTATCTTGGGGCCGTTTACCACTCGCGAAAAGGCCAATAGCTATTTAGGTAGCTTACGCAAAAACAAGCAGGGTGTTGATGGCTTTGTCGTTGACTTGTCCGCTTTGAATTACGAATAAGCCATTGCCTGACAACTGCAAAAAAGCCGGGAGCGCAGCTGCGCTCCCGGCTTTTTTTATTTTACCACGATACCTCCCGCCACGGGATTAAGCAGAATAACCTCTTCGGCAAGATTTACTACCTCGAAGGGTGTGGGCTCTTCCGCAAAACCAATGTAGGCTTTTTGGCCCCGACCAGCTTTAACCTTAAAGCAGATCTCAAACAACACCTGATCCGACGTCCGGTCTACCCCGCGCAGGGCATTATCAATCCAAACCACGGTTAACAAACCGTCTGCTGCTTTTTGATCGCCAAAATTGCTGCCACTTAGCCACGGTAGCCCAAAATTTGTGATCGTTGCAAACTCGAGGTAGCGCGCATCCCACTGTAAGGTGTACTGCGTCGATAAAATACCCGAAAAATTACTTGCCGTCACCGGTACACAGACCGTTTCACCTACGGCACCCGTTTCTTCGCCTACAGCTAACGTGATGCCCTCCTGGGCATAGGTCATGGAGAAGGAAAAAACTAAGGTCAGCAGAACTATCCAAGAGAATCGCATAAACATAAATTTTATTAATGGATAAAATTACCATTTTTTGCCTGGCTGAACTATTGTCAAATTGTTAAAGCTCAATCGACGTAAAGTAAAAGGTCTGTCGGTTGTGGGGCAACCGACAGACCAGAAAAAACACTCACTAGTTCATCTGTTATATAGACACCTAAAGCCCTAAAGCGTTTGCCCCGCAAGGGTTAAATGTGCGTTAAGCCCAAAGCTGAGTCATTCGTTTTCGTTAAAAATTTAACGTTATCTTTATTTTCCGTGATTTGTCGTGCTCTGTTTGGTCCCTACCGGCTACTTTCTTCGCATTAAACACGTAAGAAAATGTAGTGTATATTTTTTCTATTTTTGTAGACGTGCTGTATGGCCGTATCTTATTCGACGCTAACAGTACCCGCTATCTTAAGTGAAGAGATCCGTTCTCTTTTTTTTATTCAGGAAAAACGCTTTGCATAACCTACGCAATCACATAGCCCATGAGAATCGCTTTCTTTATTATTCCCATCCTTTTGCTGACCATGAGTTGCGTCCCGCAGCGTCAATACGCTGAATTGAAAAAAGAAAATCAGCGTATGTCTCGCATGCTGGGTATTTCCGACTCTACGAGCACAGCCGGACAAGGGACGCTGCGTTCGTTTGATGACGAGAATGGTGATTTGCCGCTCGAGCAGGAGTATGCTATTATCCTTCGTCAAAACGAACAGCTTCGCGCCACCAATATCAATCTAAACCAGAGCTACCAGGAGCTTCTCGAGCGGTATGACCGCCTGATGGAAACCAATGATAATATAGCAGCCGTCACTCCTACCCCCACCCAACGATCTAATCAGCGCGAAAACCCTGATACCTACACCCGTGAACTGGAGGATGAAATCCGGCAAAAAGAAGAGCGGCTGCGCTTTCTGGAACAAAACTATAACCGCGACATCACAACACGCGACCAGCAAATTGTGCAGCTACAAAATGAGCTCTTCCGCCGCGATCAGGAACTCCAGCAAATGCGCAATGCCTTAACTACTTTACAAGCTAATTTTCCAGCCACTGACCTCGACATATCCGAGAAAGATGGCCGATTGTACGTCAGCCTCAGTCAGGAACTTCTGTTTCGTACCGGAAGCTCGCGCCTCGATAACCAAGGTCGTGATGCCATCCGGCAAGTTGCCGGGGCTTTGCAGGGGCTGCCTGATATCAGTATTATGGTTGAAGGCCACACCGATGACCGGGGAAATGCAGAACGCAACTGGGAGCTGAGCCTCGACCGCGCACTTACGGTGACACAAGCCCTGACCAGTTTTGGTATTTCGCCAACCCAGGTTGTGGCCGCCGGGCGAGGAGAATATGCACCACGTGCCTCTAACAATACGGCAAACGGTCGGGCTTTAAATCGACGAACCGAAATTATCTTGAGTCCATCTACCATTATCGGTGGTGGGCAGTAGTTATAACCCATTCTGTATGAAACCACAGCTGCGCTTTTTTCTGGCTATGCTCATCGGCCTGGCCAGTTCCTGCACCACACTCGAAAAAGTTAACTTTCAGGAAGAAACTCCTCTGGTCAGCCTGTCGCGAGGAGCTTGTTTCGGGCGATGCCCCATTTATACCTTTACCGTTTACGAAAGTGGTGTTGCCCGGTTTAAAGGGGAACGCTTTACCGCCAAATTGGGCACCTGGATCCGTCGATTACCAGAGGCTGACATGAAACGACTTAAATCTCAACTGGAAGAAACAAATATTTGGCAATACCAATCATCCTACCCCAGCCGACTCAGTGATGCACCACAGATTACAATCACCCAGTACGAAGAAGATGCTCAAAAGTCGGTAACGGGAAAAGATGGTCGCCCCATGCCGGTTCTAACATTGCAAGACCTCCTGGAACGTCTGGCGCAATCCAATCAGGACGAATGGACTGTGCGGGAAAAATTTGATTATGGCCTTCCGCAGGGAGCAACGCCCGGGCAAATCTTTGTTCAGTTGGCCCCCAATGTCTATGCTCGCAACTGGGTGCAGCGCTATGCACGGCAAGACTTACACATTTCGGAAGTTTTACCCGAGCGCAGTAATTTTTACCGGATGACGTTTGATCCGACAGTCGCCTTTCCCCGGGAAATCGAGCGATACCTCAGCTATGACGAAAGTGTTTTAGACTACTCCTTTCTAAAACCTAAAGAGGAAAGATAGATGCTTATTTTTTCTTCTTTGACGAAAAGCGATAGGAGTTGTAGATAACCAATAAGGCCAGGATGAAAATGATAATGAACGGCAGCCAGCTGCCGATTTCGTAGCCGATGCGATACCCAATACCCGTGGTATCCACTCCCGGTTCATTTGTCTGTGCCTGAATAGCGGATATCCTTACCCAGAATACGATTACGAAAAGCCCCCCTTTTATCCATTGTTCAGATGGTCGCATGATAACCAGATTTAGGATTGGTATTGTTCAAATTCCAATTGTGCCTCTTCCCATTGATTCATGGCTTTTTCCAGATCTTGCTTCAACGCGCCGTATTTCTTCATTTTATCCTCGCTATCTGCCTGCTCATAAAAAGCCGGATCAGCCATGGCTTTCTCCATTTTACCGATCTCTTTTTCCAGTTGTTCTACCTGTTTTTCGGCCTTACTGATGGCACGCTGCAATCGTTTTCGATCCTCGTACGACAAGACCGGTTTTTCTTCTTTTTCTGCCGGGGAGGACTTAGTGACCTGCGTCTGCTTTTCCACATCGCGCATATTATCCAGTCGGCGCTTTTCCAGGAAAACATTAACATCTCCTAAATATTCGTGAAGCTGCTGATCACGGAATTCGATAGTGCGGTTGGTCAGTTCCGACAAAAACTCCCGATCGTGAGAGACTACAATCAGGGAGCCATCGTATTCTTGCAGGGCTTTCTTCAATACGTCTTTAGACAAAATGTCCAGGTGGTTCGTCGGCTCATCGAGCACCAATAAGTTAAAGGGGTCCAGCAACAAGCAAGCTAGTGCCAGGCGGGCACGTTCCCCTCCAGATAGTACGGAAACTTTCTTCTCGACATCTTCCCCGCTAAACATAAAAGCGCCCAGAATATTGCGTACCTGCGTACGCATCTCAGCCGGAGCAGCATTTTCCATAGTCTCCAGTACGGTTAAGTCCCCGTGCAAGGTATCCGATTGATTTTGCGCGTAGTACCCTATCGATACGTTATGCCCCAGTTTGACTTCTCCGTCGGTATGCGGTATCTCGTTGATCAGTATTTTTGCCAGGGTAGTTTTGCCCTGTCCATTTTGTCCGACAAAAGCAACGCGGTCGCCCCGGTCCATCTTCAGGTCGACTTCATCCAGGACCAATAGGTCCCCGTACGACTTCACGACATCTTTTCCTTCCACTACCACCTGCCCCGACCGTGGTGCGGGCGGAAAGCTGATATTCATTACGGACGTATCGGCATCATCGATTTCGATACGCTCCATCTTATCGAGTTGCTTTTGCATCGATTGGGCCATCTTGGTTTTGGTGGCCTTAGCCATGAAGCGTGTAATTGTACGTTCTTTTTCGGCAATGACGCGTTGCTGATTTTCGTAGGCCGCCCGTTGCTTTTCCCTTCGTTCTTCCCGCAAGGCCACAAAATCCGAATAAGCTGC
>Ga0102940_1000206_pt1 | contig 41032 bp, 39 predicted proteins | sample SalPonR2_C_D1_MG_FD_78215 | JGI IMG/M metagenome (GOLD analysis project Ga0102940, IMG submission 78215) | Salt pond soil microbial communities from South San Francisco under conditions of wetland restoration - Salt Pond MetaG R2_C_D1_MG | ecosystem: Environmental > Aquatic > Marine > Intertidal... | reverse complement strand
TCAGTATAGGTCAATGGATTATTGAACCCATATCTGAAAGGCGTCCAATCCGGAGCATCCTCCGCCAACGGATCCACACTCATCCATCTCCCAATACTCGCATCATACTCTCTAGCCCCGTAAGAAGATCAGCCTACGGCAAACAGGCCGAATTAATTCCCAAGACATAATTCTGTACGACCTGAATGTCTTCGGCTACTGCGGCACCCTGAAAACCTTCAATCATATTGTTGCGGAGTTGTCGGTGGGCCTGTTCGGTAAGTGGTTTGGCCAGGGGCAGGTACGACCAGTGCCAGCGCTCTTCGTTGTAGCCATTGGGGCGGGCGGGGCCTTTCTCGGTGTAGGGCTGACAAAAGCCATAGTCGGCGGCGTTGGCCTGCAGCCAGGTATAGATTTTCAGACCATCCCCTTTTTCGAACCAGGAATTCGTGAAATTATTCAGGTCGATATCGGTACCCCAGTGGTGGCGCGAAGTAGAAGGCATGGAGCTGTACTCCAGGATCTTGAGCGCCCGCGTTTTGGGATTGGGATAAGCCTGGCTGGCATCTTTGCCATTTTCAATTTTACGGCTGCCGTTCCATTTGGCTTCCCAGATCCCCTTTTGGGATTGAAAGTTGCGGGTAGCAGAGCGAATGACCAGATCGACGCCGTCTTCGGCGGCGGCAGCGTGCATCTTCTTGAAAGCTGCGTAAGTTTCTTTGTGCAGATACAGTCCGCCGCGGTCGGCGTATTGGGTCTCGATGGGAACAAAGTCTTCGTGGCTGGCCGGATCGAACTTACCCATTAGATAGCTTAGGGGATAGCGGGGCGTAAAGCTGGTATCTGAAGTGGCCAGTGCTGCTGCCTGGTCTTCCACCGCATTTATTTCTTCGGAGGTATTCGAGCAATTCCAGGTAAAGATCGTCAGTAAGATGAGGGAAAATAAGCGCATAGTTTACTTTTACTACTTAATCGTTAATAATCAAATTCCATCTGCTCGGTAGGGTAGCCAAAAAGGTACTCCGCTTTGACCAGCTTGGCAACTTTCGGAGGCACGTATTGCTCCCAGCCTGATTTCCCATTTTGAATGGCTTTCAGTACTTCGGTAGAGAAGATCTGTAGGTATTCTTTGTTGACATCGGCCACGTCGGTGATCTGGTGGTTTTCCAGCAGGTGGCGTACCAGAAATTTAACGCCCTCGGGTACGGGCATATTCTGGCTGCTCATGAGCTCTTCGCTACCCTCCTGCATGGCGGGGTAGACGTAGATGCGGACATTTTTGGCGAAAAGCTCCCCGAAAGCGGAGAGCAGTCGACCATCCATATTTTCGTAATACTTGTCATTGATCAACTCCAGTAAGACCTGTACTCCAAGAACCATTCCAACCTGCGGCACCTTGAAGTCTGCAAAATATTCGATGGTCTTCTGGATTAATTTATTATTGGAGATCATCACCGTCTGGCCCATGGCATTTAAGAGTTTGGCGCGATCCAGGAAGTCTTTATAATCGAGATCACCTTCTTTCATGAGGTTGTCGAGGGTGATCTCGGTGAGCAGAAAGGTCTTTTTCTCATCGATGTCTTCCTCGGCACGAAACTGCTGATAAGACTTTTTAATCATATCCATATTCACCAACGTAGCGGGGCGAAAGCTACCGGGGACGATTAGTAGGTTCCTGCGGTAAAGGAACTCCGAGGCGTGTACGTTTCTGCCATCGGGACCAAAGATGGCCACGTCGGTAAGTCCGTGTTTGATCAGTAACAGACTCAGCAGTCGGTTATCTACTGCTTCGAAATCGGGCCCGGTCAGACGGATCATATCGATCTTTACCCGACCACGCAGGTTATCGATCAGCGATTCGACCAGTGATTCCGGATCGTCATTGTAGCGGAAGCAGGCGTATACCAGGTTGACCCCTAAAACGCCAATGGCCTGGGCCTGTAATTGGTTACTGCGGTCCAACATTTTCACATGGATTACCAGATCGTTGGGCTCACCATCGGGGGATAGCTGAAAACGGATACCCAGCCAACCGTCACCTTTGATGGTACGAGAGTAGTTGATGGCCGCCACGGTGTCGGCGAAAACAAAGAAATTACAATCGGGACGCTCCTGCGAGAGGCGATCGTCGATGAGTTCGTATTCGTGGTCCAGCATCTTGTAGAGGCGCGGCTCACAGACGTAGCGACCGGTAGGTTCGGTACCGTAGATCTGATCCGAGTAGATCTTGTCGTAGGCCGACATGGTCTTGGCGATGGTACCCGCAGCGGCGCCTACCTGAAAGAAATAGCGAGCCACTTCCTGTCCGGCGCCAATTTCGGCAAAGGTTCCGTAGACGTTGGGGTCGAGGTTGAGTTCCAGGGCTTTCTGTTCTGTTTCGAGTAGTTTGCGCATCGCTGTCTTATAGATTTGGGTATGCCTTCAAAATTAGGCTTTTTAGGTGGCTATTGCCGAAAAAAGTACTTGTTTTTTGATTTTGCCGGATAACAGGTGGTAGTAAGGTGGGGCCAGGGGTTTAGGTTTGAGCAGTTTTTAATTATTCATTAGTATAACAAGTTTTCCTTTTAAGCCTCCTTTTTCAATTAATTCATGTGCCTCTCTAGCTTCCTCAATTTTGATGGTTTTGGATATTAGCGGTTTCAATTTTTTTTCTGACAAAAAGACAAAAAGCTTCTTTAAATCGCTTTCAAACCAATCATGATGCTTTTTATGCCATGAACCGATAGCGTAAAAATTTGTGGAAGGCATCCAAGGGACGAAATTCCAAACTTGAACTCGTAAAAAGCTCTTTATCAGGTCCATTTGCGTTTTTGCATGATAAGCACCAAATGCAACTAGTTTCCCCTTTTTGTTAAGTGTCTTGATAGAACGCTTAAAGTGGTCTTCACCAAAAGGGTCAAAGACAGCATCAAGTCCATCAGGTTCCAAATCATTGACTACTTGCACGAAATCTTCAGACTTGTAGTCTATGGGATGACAGTTTGAAGATCTTAAAAAGTCATGCTGTCCAACCGATGCGGTTCCATACATTTTGAGCTTTAATATGGAGCCAATTTGGACTAATGCACTTCCTACGGCTCCACCCGCTCCGTGAATTAGAATTTTACTCCCTTCTTGCACTTTGGCGGAGCGAGTTAACATTTGGTAGGCGGTCACATAGGAAAGGATCATTGAGACCGCCTCGGCCGAATTCACATCTTCCGGTACGGGAACTAGTTGTTTGGCAGGTAGAACAATATATTCTGAGTAAGCACCGGTGACGGTCAGTTCTGCTACTTTTTGTCCTACTTTAAAACCGGTAAGTCCAGTGCCAATTTTGTCTACAATACCAACCATATCATAGCCCGGGGTAATGGGAGGCCTCTCTTTTACATCAGGATAAATGCCCCTCCGAATTAGTGTGTCGGTAAAATTGATGCTTGTCGCCTCTACTTTAATCCTTACTTCACCTTCCTTTGGTTCTGGAAGATCTTCCTTTGTCTCCAGGCTCAACACCTCAGGACCGCCAAATTCTTTTATACTAATGTACCGGTAGCTCATTTTGTCAAGTTTATATTATCTGCCTTTGGTTTTTTGCTAAAAGCTGAAACGAAATCCAGTCGAAGCCCTTATTTTATTATTGTAGAAGTCCGTGCCTCCTAAAAAGCTTTCATATCCGTAAGTATTTAGGTATGTTGCTCCTAACATTACGTGAATGTGTTCATTTTTACCACTTACCTGATACAAAAGTTGAGCGCCAAATTCAGAGCAAAGCCCAAATCCTGCATCCGTGCCACCTTGAAGTCTATCTTCCCAAACACTTGTCCTTGCGCCGTCGGGGGTATACCGATCTTCTCCTCTCAAGTAAAAACCAGCTCCAAGTTGCCCAAACGAAACCGGTATTCTGATGGCTATTCGTTCATTTTTCAGTCTAATAGTGTAGGCGACTTCTAAGCCAAGATAGCCATGATCAGCACCTAATGTTATCGTAGAGCTTCCTTTATAGGTTTCGCCTTCCGGCAATTCTAGTAAATAGTCATCATGCAGGTTAATAGGACCACTTCTTCCATAATATCTGATCCCCACATCCCACTTTCGGTTTTTTGAACTAATCCCCAGGCCAAAACCAACTGCATTGCCAACGTGCTTATTCAGAAACATAGCAGAATACTCAGGTTGAAAATAAAAACCAATAGATCGATCCATTGTATGTAAGGCATCTTGAGAAAATCCAGAAACACTTATAAATGCTAAGAAAATGATTGATATGCTTGTTCGAGTGCTCATAATATTGAATTTAGAAAGGATTAAAAGTTGAAGAAGGAGAAAGGACCAGACTGCTTACCAAAAGAAAACTGATAGCCTATCGATATTTGATTAAAGTATTTCATGGAGTCACCAGTAGCTCCGTTCATTGGGCCTGTATATGCCCTTAATGCAATGCTGTGGTTATTAAGGCTATAGGAAATACCCGCAAGGACAATTGCTGAAGGCATTTGCTCATCTAATATGGGGGTTTCGCCAAACTGCATAGCCGTTCTGAGCATGGCACCTGTATGCAGTTTTATTGCGTCTGATAACTTCAGGTCAAGAAGAATATTTGGGTCAAGTTCTAGACCATTGGTTGACTCGGCCAAATCCGGATTTTCATCGTTGGATAAGTAGCGGTAGCTGCTCGTTAAGTTAAAGTTCAGGCGATACTTTTCTGCTTCTTTGATTTTAAAGCCAAAAACTAAGCCTCCAAATACGGTGCTTCCATCGGTTATGGCTATTGCATCTACAAATCGATATCTGATTTGACTGTAACGGAGTTGGACGCCTGCGCTAAACCTATCGGTTAATTGATGCTGAAACCAAACGGTTTCAATGTGATTGTCATTGTTACTGACGCCTATACTTAGACCAGCAAAAGATTGTGACTTTGCCTGTGAGATTCCCAGGAGAATAAATACCAGGAATAGTATTTTCTTTAATTCCATAATTATTGTTTTTATTATGGGTTAAAGAAAAAATAATTTAGGCTAGTTTTTCTGAACCTATGTTAAGAAATGGCTCAAAGTGAACTTCACGATACAATCTTTTTTCTGATTCTACTAAGCGCAACATCTGTAATTCCTAAATAGGATGCAATGAGGTAAAGTGGCACTTCAGAAAGAAGTCTTGGTCTGCGTTCTAACAATTCTAAGTACCTCTGCTCAGCAGACAAGGTGATTAATGATTCTATCCTTCTAGTTAGGTTCAAGTAAGCTGCTTCAGTTTGACTTGCTGCTAGAATTCTTAATTGAGGTACAGATTGATAAGTTTTTTCTAAATCATGACGAGCAATCGACTCATATTTACAATGGGTTATAGCTTTTAACGAATACCGAGCTGGTTCTGAAGTGATGAAGCTTTCATAAACGGATGCAAAACTGTTCTCGAAAATGAAATCCTTGATAAAAGACTTATGGTCCCGCTCGTAAACCATGGACATGCATCCTTCCTCCAAAAACAGGATTTTTCTACAAACCTCTCCTTCGTGTATAATGTAATCGCCTGCCTTTGCTGAATTAGATTTGAATTTTGTTCCGAATTCAATAATCTGTTCAGGGGATAATGGAGTTTTTTTAGCAAGATATTCGTTAATCGTCATTGGAGATGATCTTTTTAATTGCTCACAAACGGGAATGCTACGCGCCGTGCACAGCGACAACAAGCATAGTCGTCGTGCATGATGTGTGTGTCACGAATGGCAAACGTCCTTTAAAGATAGCTGCTTTGAAGGAAGTAATCAATTTTTGTGAAGAAATTGAATCAGCTGATGGAGTGTAAGCGTCCGAGCAGGCGGCGTCGGAATTGCATCAAACTATTGATGTGGGATGTGATGGACTACAATCTTCTTTTTTTAGCAATGCCTCTTTGTGTTTTTTAATCTATTATCAAATCAGTTGGAGTCGAAGTTGGAGTCAAAATGATATAGTCCAACTCACTATCTTTTTTAATTTTTGAAGTAAAATTATCCCCTTTTTCAGGGTTCTCTATATAAATGGCTCCAATGGAATTGATGTAGTTTTTTCCCTTTAGATCTGAGCAGTCTATAATAATGAATTTTTTGTCCAGGTAATCAACTTCCATCGATAACGTGTTCTTAATGGGTTTAAGTTGAAATACCTTTCGTTCATATTTAGTTGCTTTATCATAAGAAACGGCAGTGAAGCTACCACTCTTAAAATCAAATCCAATGGCGGCATACTTGTCCCCATAATTTTGATCCAGGTAATAACCAGTTGGAATTCGGTCAAATATTGAAGGGTTTTTCTTCCAGATATGGCTGTTATGTGCCCAAATAATTACTTTATCACCATATTTTTTATGAATTAAACAGCTGAGTTGAGCCATGTTTTGATCCCTGGCATTTAAGTCGCGATACTCGGAGTTCGCTATTCGATTAATTCTACAAAAGATATAGTAATGCAGTCTCAAGTCCACTTCTGATGATTGGTTGACAAGCTGATCAGAGAGTTCTCGTAGTTGCTCAATTTTTCGTTTTGGTTTTTTATCGCTATCGATTATTTCAAAAATTGAATTCGCTAAAACAGGATAATGATTTCTGATGGTGTCTTGTGTTGCATATACTTTGCTAAACTGAGCATCCATTCCCAAGAAGCGTACCTGACCCGACGGATTTTGAATATTGTAATCACGTATCCAGTGGATTAAATCTAGAAAGTCTTTATGTACCCAGGGCCAGGTTAAGTTTTTTAACGATGACTCTGGATTCCCTTTTCCTGTTTTTACGTAATCATTAATTTTTGCGCAAATCATGTACTCGGCTTCAAGCACAAAAACCTTATAATTATGATTCGTAATTAAGTTTTTAACAATTTCAGCTCTAATTAATGTGAACTCTTTTGTACCATGGGTAGATTCTCCTAATCCTATAATTTTATTTGAGGGTCCAATTTTGTTACATAATTGAATGATCTCGGGAGATATTGAATCTTGTTTGAATGATTGACCCGACGTCCAAAAGGAGACCATTATTAAAAAGAATGATGCGATTTTTTTTGTGCATAGATTATTCCTTTTGGAGACCATTTTTTGTTTAGCTTTTTTATGGCGTTAGATATAGATTCGATATGTAGTTACCATTACCTTGTAGTAGAGCCGTTCTACCCGGTACCTGCGTAGCTCATAGCTGGTATTTATAATAATGGTGCAATCTTTCAAAAGTTACATAAAAGATCCGGTGCCAGCCACTTTTAGCAATAGGCCCCAGTAAAAATCCGACGAAATAGGTCCTTCCGGAAACCCATCTCCCCGCTCAGGCGTTAAACCATTGATTTTTCGTATTTTTGCCGTTTTATTCAACACCTGAAGCAAAAGAATAGCCACTCGTCGGTAGGCGGGTAAAACTAAGAAAGATATGTTTCCAAAATATGATGTGATTGTGGTCGGTGCCGGCCACGCGGGAAGTGAGGCCGCCGCCGCCGCGGCAAACATGGGGTCCAAGGTACTTTTGGCAACGATGAATATGCAAAACATCGCCCAAATGTCTTGTAATCCGGCCATGGGTGGGGTAGCAAAAGGTCAGATCGTACGCGAGATTGACGCTCTGGGGGGCTACTCGGGTATCGTTACGGACGAGACGATGATCCAATTCCGAATGCTGAACCAGTCTAAGGGACCGGCGATGTGGAGCCCACGGGCCCAGAGTGACCGTATGCTTTTTGCCCGCAAGTGGCGAAACCTGCTGGAGGCGCATCCCAATATTGATTTCTGGCAGGAGATGGTTACCGGTATCCTAGTGAAAGAGGGTCGGGTATGCGGGGTACGTACCGGCATGGGACTGGAGATCGAAAGTGAAACGGTTATCCTGACTTCGGGCACCTTCCTAAACGGATTGATCCACATTGGGGAGAAACAATTCGGGGGTGGCCGAGCCGGAGAGCGGGCGGCTACCGGTATTACCGAGCAATTGGTCGAACTGGGCTTCGAAGCAGGCCGTATGAAGACGGGGACTCCTCCCCGCGTAGATGGCCGTAGTCTGAACTACGAGGCGATGGAAATTCAGCCAGGCGATGAAGACCCCGGGCGCTTTTCCTATACCGATACCAGTCCACTGACGGAGCAGATTCCCTGTCATGTGACGTATACGAATCCGGAGGTGCACGATACTCTGAAGTTGGGCTTTGATCGTTCTCCGATGTTCAACGGTCGTATTCGTGGCCTGGGGCCGAGATACTGCCCTTCGATTGAAGATAAGATTGATCGTTTTGCCGATCGCAATCGGCACCAGCTCTTTGTCGAGCCGGAAGGGGCCGATACCGTGGAGATCTATGTCAATGGTTTTTCTTCTTCGCTGCCCGAAGATGTACAGTATAAAGCTTTGCGCAAAATTGCTGGTTTCGAAAATGCCAAGATGTTTCGGCCGGGATACGCCATCGAGTACGATTTCTTTCAGCCGACACAGCTGAAGCTGAATTTGGAGACCCGCCTGGTGAAAAATCTCTTTTTTGCCGGACAGATCAATGGTACGACGGGTTACGAAGAAGCGGCCTGCCAGGGCTTAATGGCGGGGATCAACGCACATTTGAAAATCCGGGAAGAAGAGCCCTTTGTTATTCGTCGTTCGGATGGGTACATCGGCGTGCTGATCGACGACCTGGTGAATAAGGGCACGAAAGAACCTTACCGGATGTTCACTTCCCGGGCCGAATATCGTATCTTGCTGCGCCAGGATAATGCTGATTTGCGCCTGACGCCCAAAGCGCACGAGCTGGGTATGCAAAATATGGAGGAGCGCATGGAGCGTGTCCGCCAAAAGGAGGCTTCCATGGAAGCGATTCAGAAATATATCCGCAAAACTAGCGTGAGCCCGGAGGAACTAAACGATTTCCTTAGAGAAAAAGAGAGTTCTCCCCTCAAGCAAAAAGTGAAGCTCGATGGGATCGTGCTGCGGCCGCACCTGGGCTTTGATGCGCTGCGCGAGGTGCTGCCTCAACTGGACGAATTTCTTAGCCAGCACGATCAGGAAAGTATTCAACTGGCCGAGGTGGAACTAAAGTACGAAGGCTACATCAAAAAGGAACAGGAGATGGTGGATAAAATGAACCGCCTGGAAGCGGTAAAGCTACGAGAGAATTTTGACTACGATAGTCTAAATAGTCTCTCCAGCGAAGCGCGGGAAAAACTAGGCCAAATTAAGCCGATGACCATTGGACAGGCCAGCCGCATCAGCGGGGTCTCTCCGGCGGATATTTCGGTCTTGCTGGTGCATATGGGGAGGTAGGTCGTGTGGTCGGGTTTTGAAGAGAAGAAAATATTAAATAGAACACGTAATTAAAAATCGAACTTATGTATTCCATGCTGACACACGCCCACTCGGGGCTTCGCTGGTTAGTACTGTTATTTCTAGTACTGGCCATTGCCAATGCGGCGATGAAAATGAATAAACCACAGGCCACTTTTGGTGCTACGGACAAGCGCCTGAGTCTGTTTGCTTTGATCTTCACTCATATCCAGTTGATCATTGGATTAATCTTATACTTCATTAGCCCTAAAGTGCAATTTAGTGCGGAGACGATGGGTAACACGGTCCTGCGCTTTTATACAGTGGAGCATATCAGTCTTATGCTAATCGCTATTGTTTTAATTACGATGGGATATAGCAAAGCAAAGCGTAAGGAGGGAGGAAAGAAATTCAAGACGACCTTTTGGTATTACCTAATTGGTCTGGTTTTGATTCTGGTTTCTATTCCCTGGCCTTTCCGTAACCTGGGTGCTGGTTGGTTCTAAAAGATACCCTACTTAAATAAATATTGGGCGGAGTCAGTCTTGGATTGGCTCCGCCCAATATTTTTAAGCTAACCAGGCGGCAATCGCCCCTCCAATGAGTGGTCCTACTACCGGGACCCAGGCGTAGCCCCAATCATTATCACCTTTATTTGGGATAGGTAAAATAGCGTGCATAATCCTCGGACCCAGATCACGTACCGGGTTGATGGCATAGCCGGTGGTGCCTCCCAAACTGATACCGATGACCAATACCACCAGTGAAATAGGAAGTGCATCCAGAGCGCCCAGGGTGGCTTCGGTATCACCTACTTTGGCACTGAGAATATAATAGCCCGCAAAAATCAGCACGAAGGTGCCAATAATTTCTGAAATCAGGTTGTATCCTTTACTTCTGATGGCCGGTGCGGTGCAAAAGGTAGCCCGGATCAGTTCGGGATCTTCGGTCACATCGTAATGCGGCTTGTGGTGTAACCAATTGAGGATGGAAGCTAAGGCCGCTCCCGCAAACTGGCCACCCACAAAAGCGGGTACTTCGGCCCAGCTGATGAGTCCTTTGAGCGCAAAGCTAAAAGTTACGGCCGGATTAATGTGACCACCGCCGCCCAGGCTAACGCCTACAAATACGCCCACAAATACGGCCATTCCCCAGCCGACGGTAATGAGTAGCCAGCTGCCGCCATTTCCCTTGGTCTTGTCCAGACAAACATTAGCCACCACGCCATTCCCCAGTAGCAGGAGTAGCATGGTGCCGATCATTTCTGCAATAAAAATAGTCATACGTAAGTTCAGGTAAGTTTAAATTTGCAATGTGCCCGATAAATGTACAAAGAATTGTCAAAAATAAAATTTTGCCTGGAGAAATTAAAAAGAATACTTAGGGGTTTAATACCGCTTTCTCGTAAAATAATACCATTTATTTGGAATATGAACACTTTTTATTTATCTTGAGATCGACTCAAGGCTAATCTTACATACCCTCCCAATTTTACTTTACCAAGTTTGTAAACGTATTCTATACCTATGACACCGAAATATTTATTATCAATCTCGGTCCTGGGATGGTTCTGCCTGTACTTCACTACACCTATTCACGCAAATCAATCCTTAAAAGAGACCCTTCACGATCTGCCACAGCAGATTTTACACGTATCTGATTTATCTTTTGGCGAAACGAATCAGGATGCCCAGGTACAAGACCTAATAGACCGGTATTCCCACGATTGGGATTACTACACCGAAAAGCTATTCGGTAAAGCGATCTATTATTTTCCTATTTTTTCCCATTATCTGGAAGCTGTCAATGTGCCCGATGCCCTGAAGTATTTGCCACTGATCGAATCGCATCTCGTACCGGATGCGGAATCGCCCCGGGGGGCAAAAGGTTTATGGCAATTCATGCCGGCTACGGCCCAGCATTACGGTTTGCGGGTGGATGAAGAATTAGACGAGCGTCTGGATCCACAATTAGCCTCCGCTGCTGCCGCAAAAATGCTCCGTGAATTATTCGACACTTTTGGCGACTGGAAATTGGTACTGGCGGCTTATAACTGCGGTCCGGGACGAGTAAAACGGGCCATCACAAAAGCCCAAAGCAGGCAATACGAAGACCTAAGACCCTATCTTCCCCGACAAACGCGGCAATACCTGCAAAGGTTTACGGCCATGCTCTACCTGGGAGAGCACGCTCAGGATTTGGGGCTGGAAGCTAACATCAGCAAGGAGGCTTTGGTGAAAAATTGGGAACAGGTACCTATTTCGGCCAGCTATGATCTCAAGCAGATCGCTGAATTGGCGGGGCTGAATTATACCTTACTGCTGGGTTTGAATCCGGATTTATCTTCTATGGAGGACGGCAGAAAACTATTACTCCCAGACTATGCGGCACAGCGACTGAATACCGTAAGCGAAAAAGTACACGGTCGCAATCTCGAAGAACTGTCAACTATTCCTACGGCCCAGCTGGCGGACATCGTCTTCTGTGGGGAGGTAGGTGCTCTTCCTTTAGGGCTTAATGTTCCCTTGTTACCCGGTGAGAAAAGTCCGGCCCGCCATTGGCAGGAGTTGATTATGAGTTGGGTGGTTCTGCCCCGTTTATCCTTATTGAGCTGATCGGAATTTCAGGCAGACGGGCGTAGGTACGGCAAGTTCCGATTGGAAATTGAGATCCCCTTCCGGGCCAATTTTAAAAATAGAGATATTACTGGTGTTCTGATTCGCAGCGTAGAGCCAGCGATCATTGGGATGGATAACGAAATTACGTGGAAAGTCTCCTTTTACCCCGTGGTAGGCTTTTGTCGAAAGGCTACCATCGGTCTCATTTACGGTAAAATGCGCCAGACTATTGTGCCCACGATTGGAAACGTACAACTGCTTTCCGTCGCCGGTCAGATGGATGTCCGCCACGTAACTTTCGACATTCGCTTTTTCCGGCAAGGTAGAATAGCTACCCAGTATTTCTAATGCATACCCGTTCTTCAGCTCAAAAACGGTCACCGTATTGTTCAATTCACTAGCGACGTAAGCAAAGCGACCATTGGGGTGAAAGACCATATGGCGAGGGCCGGCCGCCGGGGCTAGTTCTACCGCCTCGGGCGAAGTGGGCTTTAGTTCGGTCGTTTCGGCATCCAGCGCAAAACTCCAAATCTTATTACTTCCCAAATCTGGTACGAATAAGTACTGACCGTCGGGCGAAAACACCGTGGCATGCGGATGGGAACTGTCCTGCCGGGGATGATCCGTACTGCCGGATAGCCTAAGGATACTAGTCGCCGTACCGATTCTTTGTTCTTGCGTAATCGGATAGAGCGCTACGGTACCACCGACGTAATTCGCAACGGCTACACTTTTTCCGGAAGGGTGGACCGCCACGTAGCAGGGCGCAAAAGCGTAGGTCGGCTGTTTGTTTACAAAAGCCCAGCCTCCATCGTTCTGGCGCTGATACAGGTGTAAATAGCCCACCGAATCCACATCCGGACCAATTTCAGAAACGGCAAAAAGTAAGTTCCTGTCGGGGCTGAGTGCCAAATAAGAGGGGTTAACGATATCGTCGGCGATTAGCTGACGATTATTTAGGTTTCCCTTGGGTGCTACCGAGAACTGGTAGATGCCCTCTGCCTGACCATCAACGTGCCCCTCTGTTTTGGTGTAGGTGCCGACCAGCAAATCCAGCCTTACATCTAGGGGTGGCTCTTCTGTGTCTGAGGAAGGGGTGCTACAGGCAAAAGAAAACATAAAAAGGCTGCTGAAAAGTAGGATTTGACGCATAATTTTACAGATTGAGCGGTGGTATTAATAAAGATTGTCTTACTTTGCACTTAGTGTATAATAAACACGTAGCCTTGAGGATCAGTGGATTGAAGATGCGGTCCAGGCAGGTGTAAATTAATGTTTTTTTTATGGCAATAACAAATGCGGAAGCAGCCCGATTAAAGGAAAACTATAGTCGGTATAAGAATTGGTTGCAGTGGGGCCCCTATCTAAGCGAAAGACAATGGGCAACGGTAAGAGAAGATTACAGTCCGGATGGTAATGCCTGGGGGTATTTCCCACACGAGCACGCCCGCTCACGTACCTATCGCTGGGGAGAAGACGGCCTGGCCGGCATTTCTGACGAACGTTGTCGCCTTTGTTTTTCGGTGGCCCTTTGGAATGGTAAAGATGATATTATCAAGGAGCGTTTGTTTGGTGTGACGGGACCAGAGGGCAACCACGGAGAGGATGTGAAAGAGCTGTATTACTACCTGGATAGTACGCCTACGCATTCCTATATGAAACACCTGTATAAATATCCACAGCAGGCTTTTCCTTATGCGCAATTACTGGAAGAGAGTCTGCAGCGCAGTAAACAGGACCGGGAATTTGAGATTACCGACACCGGGGTATTCGACAATAACGAATACTTTGATGTATACACCGAATATGCCAAGGCGGATGCCAACGACATACTGATTCGAATCAGAGCCTACAACCGATCTTCGAAGCCGGCACCCATTACTATGCTGCCTACCTTATGGTTTCGGAATCTATGGTCATTTGGGCAGGAAAAGAAACCCAAAATGCAATTGATATCGGACCAGAAGCACTACGCCGTCATCAAAGCGACTTCGGAGGCTATGGAGGGGCCTTATTTTCTGTATTTTCAACATCCCAACCGGATACTATTCACCGAAAATGAAACGAATCGCGAAGCGGTATTTGGAGAGCCTAATCTACAGCCGCTGGTAAAAGATGCGATTAATGATGCGGTGATCAATCAGGATTTTAGCGTACTGGAAGATGTCGAGTCGGGTACCAAGACTTCTCCGCTTTACGAGGCGGTGGTCTTACCGGGCAAGTATTTTGAGGTTCGCCTGCGGCTGAGTGCCAAAGAGTTTACAGCTAATCCCCTAAAAGAGGGCTTTGAGAATATTTTTGCCGAAAGGCAGAAAGACACCGACGATTTCTTTGCGCAATTTAAGCCTTCTGGGGAGGCCGATCCGGAGCTGATTAATATTCAGCGCCAGGCATTTGCCGGACTACTGTGGACCAAGCAGTATTACAATATCAACGTAGCTCAGTGGTTAAAAGGTGATCCGGGCAGCCCGCCCCCTAACCGGGTAAAAGAGCTAACGCGTAACCGGAAATGGAAAACCCTGAGTAACGAAGATATCATCTCTATGCCCGATAAGTGGGAGTATCCCTGGTACGCAGCCTGGGATTCGGCTTTTCACTGTGTGCCCCTGGCCATGCTGGATCCCGATTTTGCCAAAGGCCAATTACTGCTCTTCTTAAACGAGCGCTATATGCGGCCCAATGGTCAGATTCCAGCCTACGAATGGTCTTTTGGGGATGTTAATCCGCCGGTACACGCCTGGGCCTGTATGAAAGTCTACCGTCTGGAGAAGAGGAAAGAAGGCCAGGGTGATGTCGATTTCTTAAAGCGGGTCTTTCAGAAATTGCTGATCAACTTCACCTGGTGGGTTAATAGCAAGGACCGCAATGATAATAATGTATTCGAGGGCGGCTTCCTGGGGCTGGATAATATTGGTCCCTTTGACCGGAGCTCAAATATTCCCGGAGGGGGCTTTCTGGAACAGGCGGATGGTACGAGTTGGATGGCCATGTACTGCCTGAATATGTTGGATATGGCCCTGGAAATTGCCCAGGTGGATTCTGCCTTCGAAGACGTGGCGACCAAGTTTTTGGAGCACTTTGTCTACATTGCCGAGTCCCTGAACAAAATTTCCGAGGATTGGGTAGGCGCCTGGGACGAAGAAGAAGGTTTCTTTTACGATATCCTGGTCCTGCCCGATGAGGAAGCTTTTATTCCTTTGAAGATTCGTTCTCTGGTTGGGTTAACCTCTTTCTTTGCCACGCTGCTCATTGAAGAAGAGCGATTAGACGCCGTACCTAATTTTAAGGAGCGGATGGTTTGGCTTAGGAACTACCGGATGCAGAATGGGCTGTACGCTGTAATGGAAGAATTCAAGGAAGGGGACGATGTCTTATTGTCATTGTTGCCGCGCCAGCGACTGATCAAAATGCTACACGCTCTATTGGATGAAAAAGAGTTCCTATCGCCCTGGGGGATTCGCTCCCTGTCGAAAAAGCACGAGACGCCCTATACCTTTTCGATTAAAGGGGAGGAATTCAGTATTGCCTACGAGCCGGGAGAATCAACGACCACTATGTACGGGGGGAACTCCAACTGGCGGGGCCCGGTCTGGTTTCCGATGAATTATATCTTACTGGATGCCCTGCGGGAATTTGATAGTTACTACGGAGAAACCCTGCAGGTAGAGTTCCCGGCCGATACGGGGCAGCTGCAGACCCTGGGTACGATCGCCGATAAGATATCAAGGATGCTCATTTCTATTTTCAGAAAAAATGAAGCCGGGGAGCGGCCGGTCAACGATCAGATCGATCTATACCGGGATGATCCGCACTTTCAGGATCTCATTTTATTTTTTGAGTACTTCCACGGAGATAACGGGCGGGGCTTAGGCGCCTCTCACCAAACGGGTTGGACGGGCGTAATTGCCCAGTTGATTGACGAATATGGTTGGCAACAGTAATCGCTTTTGCTTAGCGGCGTGGGTACTGTCGGCCGTCGTTCTTTAGGATCGTATCGGCCGGAATCGTACCTCTGACTGGGCTGAGTGGATAAATAATGGCTCTTCGACCTATGATGGTACCTGGGAATAAGACGGCATTAGCGCCAATCTCTGCTTCGTCCCCCAGCAGGGCGCCAAATTTTCGCAGACCGCTACCCGTTTTTTGCTGGCCGAGCTGTAGGTGGATCTCATCGCCCTGCGCTTTATAATTGGAAAGGATGGCACCGGCACCCAGATGGGCTTTATAACCCAAAATGGAATCACCCACGTAATTAAAATGGGGAATCTGAACCTGATCAAAGAGGATCGCGTTTTTCACCTCACTGGCATTGCCAATAACGACTCCATCACCACAGATAATATGCTTGCGCACAAAGGCATTGTGTCGGATCTGACAACGGGCGCCAATAATGGCGGGGCCCTGTATTATCGCCGTCGGGGCAACTTCGGTATTGGGTCCAAGCCAGACGCCAGGTTTGATTTCCTGATAGCTGTCAGGCAGCTCCGGGATCAATTGCTGAATGTACTCCGCAATTTTAGGGATGGCTTGCCAAATCTGTACCTCTTCCCGAAGTAAATGAGCTGCCCGGCTGTGTGGCCAGTTGAAGAGTTGATCGCCTAGTTTATCCTTTTCCATGCGTCTTATTAACGAGGATGAAGGGATCTTCCAGAGTCAATTCGTGGTCTACGGCGTAGTACAGCCTTACGAAAGCCGTAGAGTCGGCAATCAAATCTTTGGTCTCCAGCAGGATACTAAAAAAGAGCATACTATTCCGGGCGCTGTAGCCTTCTTCGCGAATACCCCGGGACTGAGTAGCGAGAAGATTGTCAATCTTGATAAAAATGGGACGTTGGCTATTCATCAGTTCTTCATAGCCGGTATAATTTCGAGAGCGAATAATCTCCGCACTTTTTTCCAGAAAGGCATCAACGTCTTCGGCAATCTGCTTGAGTTCAGCAGTTTGAGTAGTAGTCAGCGGCATAAGTACATCTTCCACGTGGCTTTTAATGGAGTTGGTAATGAGCTCAGCCGACTGGATGATATCTTGTTGCAAATCGTAGGCTAGCAGGTAGGAGCGGCTTCCTTCGGCCATCTCTTCAGAGATGCGCTGGATACTGCCGTGGAAGGTATATTTAAACTCTTCGTTACTTTCGGCTAGCCCTTTCATTGCTTCGCGGACCTCTTGAAGACGTTTTCTGTTTTCGGCGGTCAGGCCATCAATACTGGCCCGGTAGGCAGTGCGGATGGACTCCAGGCTATTGACGACTGTTTTTGCCGTATCGTCGATAATGGTTTTGGCGGGAACCCTTTCCACCCGGGACTGTGCCGCCGATAGCTTTTTCTGAGATTTAGCCTGGCGGCGATGGTATAAGAAGGTATTGGTAATAAATAATACCGCAAAAAGGACAATGACGACAATGGCCCAGCCCCCGAAGGTAGAGATGAGATAAGCAAATAGGGCGGAAACGGAGAAGGCAATAAAGGCGGTCATGAACCAGCCGCCGATGACGTTAAGTACACCGGCTACTCGGTAGACGGCACTATCGCGTCCCCAGGCCCGGTCCGACAGGGAAGTACCCATGGCTACCATGAAGGAAACGTAGGTAGTAGATAAGGGCAATTTCATAGAGGTAGCGATGGCGATCAGTATACTGGCCACCGTCAGGTTGACCGAAGCCCTTACCAGGTCGAAAGCGGGCGGATTGAGCTCTCTTTCTTCCTTGGGGCTGAAAGCTTCACTTATCTTTTCTTTGGCGCCTTTCGGCAAAGAGCTACTAGTCTTCCGGAAAAGGCCCATCACCCCGCGGACGATACTTCTCGACAGCAGGTTAGAGTCGAATCGCTCCAGACCATCGGCCTGGCGGCCCAGGTTTACTTCCGTCTCGGTAACGGAGCGTGCTTTTTTGGAGAACCAAAGCGTAAGGACCATTATTCCACCCGCAATTAAAAGCATATAGGTCTTAGCGGGGTATTTGACAGCCAGCGATTCCATCAACAAGTTATTGGCTTCGGTGCCGGAGGCCTGCCAGGTATTATAAGACTCAAAGCCCGCCAGGGGTACTCCAATGAAGTTGACCAGGTCATTCCCCGCAAAGGCCATAGCCAGGGCAAAAGTGCCTACCAACACCACGATGCGCAGAACATTTATTTTTAAATAATGGAGTATCAAGGATAAGACGGTCATTGCCACGGCGGCAATCACGAGCAGCATAAAGGTATTTTCTACGGTCCATTGTTTGAAGGCAGCTGGTACAAAAGAGGCCCCTTTTAAACCTTTAATCAGCAGGAAATAGCTCAGGGCGGCCAGGGCGATCCCGGACCAAACGACACCGACCCATTTCATCTTTTTTTCGTAATTGAAGGTGAAGAGTAGGCGGGTAACGTATTGAATAATCGCACCTACGGTAAAGGCAACCCCCACCGATAGAAAGATACCGATAATGATCTTAAGTGCACTTTCTGAGTTAATATAGGTACTCAGAGCACTCAGGCCCTCGCCATTGCTCATGACTTTGATAGCGGCTACGGATACGGCAGCTCCTAAGAGCTCAAAAACAATAGATACCGTAGTGGAGGTAGGCATCCCAAAGGTGTTGAAGAGGTCGAGCAGAATGATATCCGTCAGCATGACCGATAGAAAAATGATCATCACTTCCGCAAAAACAAAATACTGTGGATTGAAAATCCCCTTGCGGGCCACCTCCATCATACCACTGGCAAAAGTAGCCCCCAGGACAATCCCTACACTGGCTACGATCATGATCGTGCGCCAATTGGCAACGCGAGAGCCAATTGCGGAGTTGAGGAAGTTAACGGCATCGTTACTTACCCCGACAATGAGGTCTGAAATAGCCAGTACAAAGAGGAGTACGACGATGATCAGATAGAATTCCATACAGGTAGTGTGTTTATTGCTGATTAGTTCACCTCAGTAATGATGAAAGGATAAGTTCCCGATTTTGCACTGGCGATTTTGTGACCAGCCGAGGCAAAAAAAGTAGGCGACGCAGCGCGTCGGCGAGGCTTTTTAACGAAGTATAAGCCCAAAAGTGACGTGCACAAAGTGAGGGAGTTATTTTTTATCATTACTTAAGGCCTAAAGGTAAGCTACGTATGTAAACTGTAAGTTAATTACTGATGCTTTAGAGGGATAGTAAGGCTTAAAATGGCATCAATTGCTTCTCTTTTGCGTATTTCCAGATTTCCAAATCTGTAGCATTCTCCAATCCCAATCGTCGAACCTGTTGTGCATATGGAAATGCAAGTTCAATTTTTTTGAGAATTCTGAAAGAAATATTTTGATCAAATAACAAATTCATGCCGCGGCCCGGGTTTTATGTTCCCTATCTGCTGCATAAGCTAAACAGGCCAAGATTTGTTTTTCATTTAACTCTGGAAAATCTTGCTGTATATCCTCTTTAGTCATGCCATTGGCTAGCCAGTTCAATACATCAAATACTGCGATACGTGTTCCTGAAATACAGGGTTTGCCAAATCGCTTGTTGGGATCCATAACAATATATTCTCTATAATCTACCATTTTGATATTACTTTACAGTTTGTAAGAGTAAAGTCACCCATTTTATCTCACTAAAAATGTAATAAATGCCCGAATTGTTACCTAAAATATACCTAAGGCCTCATATTTTCCGAAATCACCCTGCGATCATTGCCGTTCAAAGTACCCGCCTGGGTGGATACAGTTCTGCTCCTTATCAAAGTCAAAATTTGGGTCTGTTCACAAAGGACGATCCCGAAGTAGTAAAGAAGAATCGGAGCGAATTCTTCCATCGCCTGGGATTTTCCGAAGCGCAAACGGCCGGTAGTTACCAGGTACACGGCGATCAAGTATTGGTGGTCGAGGAACCTGGTCAATACGAGGGTTACGATGCGCTGGTGACCCAAAAAGAAGACCTGTTACTCAGTGTCACCATTGCTGATTGTACCCCCATATTGATCTATGATCCTCAGCAGCAGGTCTGCGCAGCGGTGCATGCGGGTTGGCGGGGAACGGTTGCGGGCATCCTGCGCAAGACGCTACAAACGATGGGGCAGCATTTTGCCGTAAGGCCAGCCGACTGCTACGCTTACATTGGCCCCTGTATTGACGAGTGTAGTTTTGAGGTCGATGCCGACGTGGCGGATCACTTTGCCCAGGATTTTAAGGAATGGGAAGCGGGCAAGGGAAAATTTCTGGTTGATCTCAAGCAGGCAAATCGTTCGCAATTATTGGCGGCGGGGCTTTCGTCCAAAAATATTGAAGTGAGCCCTTATTCGACCTATACGAATAATGACTTATTCTTTTCCTACCGGAAAGAAAAGGGAAAAACGGGACGGATGTTAAGTGTGATTGGTCGGCGCCGCTAATTATTTATAATAGTCGGAAAGAAACTCCGGCAGATGGCGCAGTGCCGCCAGTTCTTTGTAGGCCATACGGGCCTCAGCGGCAGGATAGCCAAAATAGGTTTTACCCGCTTTCAGGTTCTTAGAAACACCCGATTTGGCCAGGATCACTACCCCGTTTTCAATATTCAGGTTCTGTGCGACGCCCACCTGGCCGTACATGATGACGTCGTTACCCACTGTGGTATTACCCCCAATGCCCACCTGTCCGGCGAGCAGGCAGCGCTCACCTACTACTACATCGTGGCCGATATGTACCTGAGCATCCATCTTAGTGCCGGCACCGATAATGGTATCGCTGGATACCCCTTTATTAATGGTGCAGCCGGGGCCGACGTCTACGCCATCCTGGATGATGACGCGCCCGCCGGAGCGCCATTTGGTAAAGCCTTCCGGGCTACGCTTATAATAAAAAGCCTCGGTGCCAATAATGGCACCGGATTGGATAGTCACATCATCTCCGATGATTGTGTGCTCAGCGATGGTGACATTGGCCTGAATGTGGCAGTTTTTACCAATAACTACCTCGGGGCCAATGACGGCATTGGGCTCGATAACGGAGCTGGGATCTATTTTTGCGGAAGCATCAATAGCTGTACGGAGTGGCCGGAAAGGACGATAGGTCTGCACGATTGTATTGTAAGCCGAAAAAGGATCATCACAAAGCAGTAAGGTTTTTCCTTTCGGCGCGCTTACTTTTTCATTAAGGATAATGATGGTAGCCGCCGACTTTAGCGATTTATTGAAGTATTTCTTGACGTCGACAAAGGTAATATCGCCCTCTTCTACGTGATGAATTTCGTTGATCCCCTTTGCCTGATTGTCTTTCTTACCAATGAGGGTAGCATTGATTTTTTCGGCAATTTCTTGAACTGGTACCGTTTTTGGGAATTTCATATCTTATGACAGTTGTTGCGTGGTCGATTCAATCCTACAAAGATTGCAAATAAAATCAAGCTTTCTGAGTATTGAAAGCTAAGTAAAGATAAAATTTGGAGCTTTGCTAAGTAAATCGTTCGAACAAATGTAAAGACAAGGCAGGCCTTGTCTCAAATATTGATCAAGTCAAATGAAAGGGACGGAATAAAAAACAGGATTAGAAGAAATGAGAAAAGGAATCGTACAGTATTATTTGGAGCAGAAGGGGTATGGTTATATCCGGGACCCTAAAACGCGCGAAGAATTCTTTTTCAAAAAGAAACACTTACAGACCGAGGTATACGATAAGGCCAGGGTGCGCTTTGAAGTCGGTGAAAATCGGCATGGGCTGTATGCCTGTAATATTCGTCTGGAAGCTTCCCTATGATTTGCGGCGGCGGAGCCGCTGCAGGCCGTTTTTGAAGGCGAGGATGATTTTTTTGAATAAAGACCGGTCAATGTAGTAAAAGCCAAGTAGACATAATCCAAGAATGAGGGTGTTGACACTTAATATGATCCAGAGATAGTCACCATAGAATTGCTTGCCGGTATCGCTGAGAAAATAACCACAGAGCACCACGGCGATGTACAGTACCATCTTGAGGATGGGGTAATCAATTTTGTAGTTGACCTGACCGGATTGGTAAGTCAGCCAGGCCATAAAACCGTAGCAGGCCAGGGCGGCCCAGGCGGGGCCGTAGATGCCAATTTGCGGCACCAGGATCGTATTCAGGATCAAAGTGATCACCATACCCCCTACGCCAATCAAACCGCCGACCATCGTTCGGTCCTGTAGCTTGTACCAGATTGAAAAGTTGTAGAATAAGCCTAAAAATAAATAGGCCAGTAACATGATGGGGATAATACCCAGCCCCTGCCGCAGATCTTCTCCCAATAAGTACTGAATCAGATCGAGATAGAGCAATATCCCTAAGAAAGCCAGACAGCCCACAATAGTAAAGGCCTGGGCTACCTGCCCGTAGATTTCCCGGGCGTCCGAACGCTCCGCATTGCGGAAGAAAAAGGGCTCGGCGGCGTAGTTGAAAGCCTGGGTGAAAAGGGTCATGAGCACTGGGATTTTTATGGCTGCGCCGTACTGACCCACCAGGCCCATATTGTCTTCGGCCGGCCCCAGGTATTTGATAAAGGGTATGCCTACCATCTGGTTGATCACGCCGGCGAAGCCCGCCAGAACCAATGGACTGGCGTAGCGCAGCATCTTTTTGACCAGCTCCCAGTCAAAAACGATTTTTACTCTAAAATAAGAAGGTAAAAGGCAGAGCCACATCACCAGGCTGGCGATCAGATTTGAGATAAAAACGTATTTAATCTGATCGCTACCATCGTAGAACCAGTCAATGGGCCAGCCGCTTTCTTCCAGGTAGGGGCAATACAGTAGGAAAAAAAGGATCAAAAGTAGGTTGACAATAATATTGATCATTCGAATGGCCGCAAATACCAGAGGGCGATTAATCAATCGCAGACGGGCAAAGGGGATGGCCGATAAGGTGTCTGCCCCCAAAATGATGGCAAAGTAACGGAAATAGTAGCCTTTGCCCGGGTATTCTAATAGCCGGGCAATCGGCTCGGAAAAGATCAGCAGCAGGATAACCAGGGCTAAAGTTGTACCCGCCAAAAAGATGCTGCTACTGGAAAAAACCCGGTTCAGGTCTTCCTTTTCTTTACCGAATCGGAAGAAGGCGGTCTCCATTCGGTAGGTAAATAATACCATAAGGATGGCGGCGGTGGCGTACATGTCGGAGACAACGCCATATTCCCCGTCGACAAATACCCGCGTGAGCAGCGGTGTCATGATCACATAGTTGAGCAGGCGGCCCAGTATACTACTGAGTCCGTAGATGGCGGTCTCTCCTGCTAATTTTTTGATCAGTGACATAGTGGTTTTTCTTTCTAAAGGGCCAAAATCGTCATTTTTTGTTAAGAATTACAAAGGAATGAACGACAGGATCGCCGGAAATTTAATTTTTCAAAAAAAATATTTGATATTGCTCCATAAAATTTCAGTCAATGAACTCAACGGATATCAATTTTTCCTTACTCAAAGCCCTCTGCGAAACCCCCGGAACCTCAGGACGTGAACAAGCCATCCGAGCACGAATCGGGCAGGAACTCAAAGGCCTGGTAGATAAAGTATATACCGACCCCATGGGTAACCTGGTCGCATTCAAAAAGGGCAAACAGGCCAAAAAAGTTATGGTCGCTGCCCATATGGACGAAATTGGCTTCATTGTTTCGCATATCGATGATGAAGGCTTCGTTCGCTTTCAGCCCATCGGCGGCTTTGATCCCAAGACTCTGACTTCACAGCGCGTTATAGTGCACGGTAAAAAGGATTTATTAGGGGTAATGGGCAGTAAGCCCATCCACATCATGACCCCCGAGGAGCGCAACAAACCCGTTCCTTTAAACGACTATTTTATTGATCTTGGTCTGCCCAAAGAGCAGGTAAAAGAATTAATCTCCATAGGGGACCCCATCACTCGCAAGGGGGATTTGATGGATAATGGCTATAGCGTCAATGGAAAATCGATGGATAATCGCGTCTCGGTGTTCATCTTACTGGAAGTATTACGCGAGCTGAAGGACGAGGAAGTACCCTACGATATATACGGCGTCTTTACGGTGCAGGAGGAAGTAGGCCTGCGGGGTGCCGCCACGGCAGCCAACCACATTGAGCCCGACTTCGGCTTTGGCCTGGACGTGACCATTGCCTTTGACGTGCCCGGTGCGAATGCCCAGGATATGGTCACGCGCATGGGTAAGGGCGCTGCCATTAAGGTCATGGACGGTAGTGTGATCTGCGATTACCGCATGGTCAATTACATGAAACAGGTCGCCGACCGCCACGATATTCCCTGGCAGCTGGAGATTTTGCCGAAAGGCGGAACCGATACCGGTAACTTACAGCGCTTTGCTCGCAAAGGCGTTATCGCAGGAGCCGTTTCTATCCCTCTGCGCCACATTCACCAGACCATCGAGATGGCCAGCAAATCGGATATCAACCACTGCATACAACTATTAAAAGGCTCATTGACTGAACTTGATGGCTACAATTGGAGTTTCGATAATGAAGATGGCAGCAAGAAAGCTTCCGATCAGAACGATTGGGATGACTGGCTGTAATCGTGTGGTCGTGTGGTCATGTGATTTCGCCTGCTTTTCTGTCCATTTACTAAATCATTAAACCATCAAACCACGAAACGAAACTATGTGGAAAGAAGAAAACAACCAGCTTAAAGCGACTTTTGAATTTGATAATTTTATTCAGGCTTTTGCCTTTATGACGGAGGTAGCTTTTCACGCCGAACAGCAGGCGCACCATCCTGAGTGGACCAATGTCTATAATACCGTATCTTTTGCCCTGAGCACCCACGATGCAGGTAATGTGGTTACCGATAAAGACCGCAAACTAGCCGATGCCATTGATGGAGTCTATAAAAAATATGCTGCTTAATGCCGGAATTACCTGAGGTAAATACTTTTAAGCGCTACTTTGACGAGTCGGCGCTCCACCAGAAGATTGCCCGTACCACGGTTTTTGATGACAAGATTATCCGAAATATGTCGGGTACGGCTTTCGAACAGCTGACGCAGGGGCGTACTTTTACCGGTAGTTACCGCCGGGGGAAATATCTGTTTGCCCGTCTGGATAATGGCCACGATGTACTACTACATTTTGGTATGACCGGTGATCTGAACTACTACGCAGATGAGGTGGACCGCAGTAAATACGAGCGCTTTGTCTTTCAGTTTGATAATGATTTTAAGCTGGGATTTGACTGCCCGCGCAAATTTGCCCGTATTTTATATCTGGAAGATCGCGAGGCGTATATCGAGGAGATTAAGCTGGGCCCCGATGTACTGGAGTTGAGTGAAGAAGACTTTCTGGTGCTCACCAAAAAGAAGAAGGGTAGTATCAAAGGCTTTCTACTCAACCAAAAGTACCTAGCGGGCATGGGGAACCTCTACGCAGATGAGGTTTGCTACCAGACCAAAGTACATCCCGCTTCGGTCGTTAGTGCTATTCCCACTAAAAAACGCAAAGCGATTTACGCCAAGATGCAGGAAGTGATCCGTTACGCCGTAGATCGCAACGCCTATTATAAAGATTATCCCGAAGATTGGCTCTGGCAATGGCGAGACGCGGATGCCAAAGCCCCCGACGGTAGTAGTGTGGAAATTGAAAAGATCGGCGGGCGCACCACTTATTCCTTTCCGGGCTGGCAGAAGCTGTATCAATAGTGCCTACTAAAAACGCAAGGTAGCAGCCATTTGCAGCCGATGAGCCTGACCACTACGTCCAGATACTTCTCTTTTCTCGCCGTGCAAATATTCTAATCCTACGGATAGGTCTGATGCCGGTTCAAAAAAGAGATTACCAGAGCCGTAGATGCAATAATCCAAATCATCCGCTTCGAATGCATCGACCTGCCGGATATCCACGCCGCCTAATACTAGGGTAGAGGACCAGTTTTCGGACCAGTGGTGCTCGTAAGCCAAAAAGCTACCCAGGATTCCGATGGCTTCCAGCTCGTTACACTCATCCAGGCAGATGGCGTCGTAGCCCAGGTTTCGGACACCACGAATATACCGGGCCAACCCTTTTCCACCAATGACCTGCATTTTTAGATAATCACTAGCCGTAGTCTTTATTTTGGCGGAAGCCATCATGCCGCCCGCCCAGAGCGAAGCCAGCTCCATGGCTTCCGGTTGGTCGTTCGCCGGGCGCCCGTAGCGCAGCTGACGGGTCAGTGCGGCTACCTTGATAAAATTGTCCTTTCCCCAACGAAATTTCCAGGCTGCTACCAAATCTGGTAACAGCTGTTTACTGACTTGTACTTCATCGGTGGTGGTAATCTGCTCGGTGGGGTGCTCCAGCGACAGGCTAATTTCCTGTTGTGGTCGCTTAAAGGTGTAGCGCAGCTGCGGTACTCGATAGAGTGCCTCACTATTCGCCCCTTCAAAATCCACAATTTTAGCACGGGACTGGATATCGTAAAAATTTGACCAGGTCTGACCGATGGTCCAGCCTTGATATTGAAAATAAGCATGTCGCAAGCGTATCAGGCCGCCAGTCTGGTTGGCATTACTATGAAAATCGCCTTCTATTCGCCCCTGAATACGCTGTCCTTGCACATCCTTTTCTATTTTTAGACCAAGGCGTGATTGCTTGGCACTTAGAAAAAGGTGTGGCGCTTTGCTGGAGGTGGGCTCGATGGGAATCAGAGCCGGCCGGAAAAGGTCGCTATTACCCATTTCCTGGAAGTCTAGCGTGGCGTTCATGCGCACAAACCCATAGGGTTGGAGTGATAAAGTCGGTGGTTTTTCCTGGGCGCTGAGGGCAAAAGCGGAAAGCGTAATGATTAGGGTGATAATTGGTGCTTTCATGTGATTTTTGCTTGGATATTGTATTTAATACACGAAGCAAGCTACCACGGGCTACCCGGGGGAACAATGATGGATGTCATGTCAGGTGGTGACCTTTCATTTAGTGTTGCATGAGCACTAATTCGTCGGTACCCAATAGGCGATCTTCCTGATGGGTGTACCAGGTACGCTGCGCTGGGATACGCAAGCCATCAATTCTTACCTCTCCATCCAGGAGGATATATTCTCCGTCATTTTTGGCTTCATCGTGGTAGAAGCGATAGCCTTGCAGGGAGAAATCTCCGGGATCAAAATAGAAGTACCAGATATCAGCTCCTACCTCCGCTTCGTAGGTGACTCGAATTTCGTAGAGCTCCTTTCCAAAGAAATCTTTTTGTTTGACCTGTGGATCAATTACCGTTCCCGGGTCTTTGAGTTTCATGGGTAAGCCCCAAAGGTAGGTATAATAATTTCGGTACATGGTATTGCGCTCGCAGTTGAGGCGATATTTTTCTTGCCGCTCTGCTGAAATCTCGCTAAAGCCATTGATCTTTGAGGTACAGGCCCCTTTTTCTACTGCCCGGTACAACTGATCGCGTCCTATTTGCTGAGTAAGTTGAAAGACATCTTGTTGCGGATTCCAGTACATATCGGAGATGCGGTAGCTGTTGTCGGGTCTACTTTCGTAAAAACGCCATTGCAGGCTTTGCTGGCCCCAGTTGCCGTCCGGATCGTGGTACGTGATGCTTTTTTCCAGAAGTTGTGGAGCGCTGATGATAAGCGCTTCCTGGGCCGGTAGGCAAAAAGTAAAGAGTAGCAGCGTAGCGAGCAGGTGTAATCTTTTCATGGCAAGCGTTTTACTCGTAAAGCTATATAAAATCCGACAAAGGTCTAATTTTGCGCTATCGCAGCAATTGTTAGACAAGTTCTTTATATTTAGGCCAATTCGGGAATCCATCAAATCACCAAACCACCAATTGACCAATGGCCACCCTAACTACCACGAATTACGATCGCCAAAATTATACAGACGAGGATTTATTGTCGCTTTACGGAGCCTTGTTGCATCCCCGCTTAATTGAAGAGAAGATGCTCAAACTGCTGCGGCAGGGGAAAATCAGCAAGTGGTTTTCAGGTATTGGCCAGGAAGCCATCTCCGTTGGGGCTGCGCTGGCACTGGAGGAGGAAGAAATGTTGTTTACCATGCATCGGAATCTGGGGGTTTTTACTGGTCGGCAGGTGCCCTTACGGCGGCTTTTTGCCCAGTGGCAGGGCAAAGCCAGTGGTTTCACTAAGGGGCGGGACCGTTCTTTCCATTTTGGGGCTCCCGAGTATAATATCATAGGTATGATTTCCCATTTGGGACCTCAGCTATCCCTGGCTAGTGGAGTAGGTCTGGCTCATTTATTAGCCGGTGAGCCCAAAGTGAGCCTGGCTTTTACAGGTGATGGTGCTACCAGCGAAGGAGAATTTCACGAGGCGCTAAACGTGGCGGCGGTCTGGGAATTACCGGTTATCTTTATTATTGAGAATAACGGTTACGGTTTGTCCACGCCGGTAAATGAGCAGTACCGCTGCGAACGGCTTTCGGACCGGGGGATCGGTTATGGTATGCGCGCTTTGACCATCGACGGCAACAATATCCTAGAAGTACACCGCACGCTATCCAATTTAGCCCGCGAAATGCGGGAGAAGCCCGAACCGGTGCTGGTAGAGTGTATGACCTTCCGCATGCGGGGCCACGAAGAAGCTTCGGGAACTAAATACGTGCCCGATGACCTGATGGAACTCTGGGCCCTGAAGGATCCCATTTCCAATTATGAAACCTATTTGCTGGAAGAGGGGGTGCTGAGCGAAAAGAAGATAGAAAAATTGAAGAAGTCGATAAAAGCGGATATTGATAAAGAGTGGAAAGCAGCCGACGCCGAAGCGGCCGTTGAAGCAAAACTGGAAACCGAATTAGCTGATGTTTACGCGCCGGCCAAATGGACGGTGACCCCGCCCTCGGGGGCGAGCCGTGATAAAAGAATGGTAGATGCCATTTCGGAAGGCTTGTGGCAAGCGATGGAGCGCCACGAAAACCTGATATTAATGGGACAGGACATTGCCGATTACGGTGGGGTGTTTAAGATTACGGAGGGTTTTGTTCAGCAATTCGGCAAAGAGCGGGTGCGCAACACTCCTTTGTGCGAAAGCGCAATTGTGGGCGTCGCCCTGGGGTTAAGTCTGAAAGGTTACAAGTCAATGGTGGAAATGCAGTTTGCCGATTTTGTCACCTGTGGGTTTAATCAGATCGTGAATAACCTGGCGAAGCTGCACTACCGCTGGGGGCAGCAGGCCGACGTAGTAATTCGCATGCCTTCGGGGGCAGGAGTGGGGGCCGGACCTTTTCACTCTCAGACCAACGAAGCCTGGTTTTTCCACGTGCCGGGGTTAAAGCTATTGTATCCCGCTACCCCTGCCGAAGCAAAGGGTTTACTACTGGCCGCCTTTGAAGACCCTAATCCGGTCTTGTTCTTTGAGCACAAAGCACTATACCGCAGTATCTCGGAACCCGTACCGGAAGATTACTATACGCTTCCCATCGGAGAAGCACGGATCGTTCGGGAAGGTACTGCGTTGAGTATCATTACCTATGGAATGGGGGTGCACTGGGCTATAGAAGCTCGTGCAGAACTGGAGGAGGATATAGAGATTATCGACTTGCGCAGTCTAAGCCCAATTGACTGGGCAAGCATCGAGACAAGTGTAGCAAAAACGAATAAGGTACTCATCCTGCACGAGGATAACCTGACGGGAGGAATCGGAGGGGAGATTGCGGCCTACATCAGTGAGCATTGCTTTGAGTTGCTGGATGGGCCCGTAAGTCGGGTAGGGGCAATGGATACGCCTATCCCCTTTGCCAAAGCACTGGAAGATCAGTACTTACCGCTGGATGAACTTAAAGAAAAAATAGCCTATCTCATTTCGTATTAATTAAAGCAGTACCCGGATAAGATTTTTTTTGATCCCGACAAAAAAAATCTTATCTTTGTAAAGAGAGCTACTACAATTACAATCTACATACCTACTATTTTTTCTATTTTAAGCATTAAAGTAGGGTCTTACCTGATAATGTTCTTAATTTAGCGCCGAACGTTAAAAAAGAACTTATGAATCTCAAGGATTACTTATCTGTAAGCGGACTTCCCGGTGTTTATCGCCTGGTTGCTAGTCGTAGTAATGGATTGATTATCGAAGATTTTGTTGAAGGTAAACGCAAATTTGTCTCCAGTCGCAGACATCAATTCACCCCCTTAGAATCTATCGCGATTTATACCGACGATGGAGAATCTACCGAATTGAAGAATGTTTTTCAGAATATGCTGGAGCAATACGAAGACAACCCGCCGGTATCTCCCAATGCACCTAGTGAAGAAATACGTGAGTACTTCATGGATGTTCTTCCAACTTTTGATGAAAATCGAGTACATACCGGAGATATCAAAAAGGTGATCAAATGGTTTGCTTTTATGAAAGAGCACGATTTATTTGCACAAGACACTACAACGGATGAAGAAGAATAAACAAATCGAATCATAGCCAGGGAAATACAGACGACGGTAGTTTGCTGGCATCTTATTGAAAGCCCCCTTTACTGTATTACATAGGGTTTTACGAAAGTAAATCCCGGACGTTTAGTCAAGAAAAAAACTATGGGTGTACAGCAATCGCTCCAGGAGCTACAATCGACTCCAGAGCAAAATACGACCAACTCGATCCGCTGGGAGAATCTCCAGCCGGTATTTAATGATCTGCGTAATCGTCCTCTATTGTCGATGGCCGATCTAAGGCTATGGATCCAAGACAAGAGTAAGCTGGATGCGCGCCTGAGCGAAGAATTCGCCTGGCGCTATATCCGGGTTACCTGCGATAGTAAGGATGACGGGGCGGCTCAGGCCTTCAGCCAGTTTGTCCAGGAGATATCTCCTCGTGTCGCAGCTCTGGAGAACGAGCTAAACATACGGCTCGTGAACTGTCCTTTCTTCGAAGATTTAGATACCGAAACCTACGGTACTTATCGCCGCAAAATTAAAAATGCGGTAGCCCTCTTCTCCACCGAAAATGTAGAACTGCAAAAAGAAGTACAACTCCAATCTAAGGAATTCGGTCGTATCTTATCACAGATGACCATTGGGCTCGATGGTCAGCAGCTTACCTTGCAAAAAGCGAGTACGCTCCTGGAAGAAAGGGACCGCAATATCCGCCGACAAGTGTACCACAAGATTAATCAGCGCATTTTTCAGGATACCGAAGAGCTGGAAGATATATTCGATAGCTTGCTGATCAAAAGACATCAAATCGCACTCAACGCTGGTTTTGATAATTATCGGGATTATGCTTTCAAATCGCTGGAACGCTTTGATTATACCCCCGAAGATTGTTTTGATTTTCACGAATCTATTAGCCAGGAGATTTTACCAATCCTGAATACCATTTATCAGACGCGTAAAGATTCTTTGCAGCTGGACAGTCTGCGTCCTTATGATCTGAATATCGATACCCAGGGCAGAGAAGTGCTGCGCCCATTCAAAGATAGTGACGAACTGGTCGATAAATCAGTCCATTGCCTCAATCAGGTACATCCCGAGTTTGGACAGGTGATCGAAAAGATGAAAAACCTGGGTCATCTGGACCTGGATTCCCGGCCGGGTAAGCGTCCCGGGGGCTACAATATGCCCTTACACGAAACGGGCCTGCCCTTTATTTTTATGAATGCTACTTCTTCGGTTAGCGACCTGCGTACCCTGATGCACGAAAGTGGTCACGCCATCCACGCCTACTTAACTCGTGACCTGGAGATTGCCGCTACCCGCCAGTTCCCCTCTGAAATATCGGAGTTGGCCGCCATGACCATGGAGTTGTTTACTATGGAGCATTGGAATACTATTTTTGACCAGCAAGATGACCTACAAAGAGCCAAATTGTTGCAGATGGAGATGGTCATAAAAGTATTACCCTGGATTGCCACCATCGATAAGTTTCAGCATTGGTTATATACCAACCCCGGGCATTCGCGTCTCGAACGCCGGGAACAATGGTTAGCTATTCTGCAAGAATTCACACCGGAGGTTTTAGAAAACGCCGGACTTGAAAAATATCTGTCCAACCTTTGGCTAAAGCAGCTGCATATCTTTGAAGTACCGTTCTACTATATTGAATACGGTTTTGCACAGTTGGGCGCCATCGCCTTGTGGCGAAAGTACCACCAGTCGCCAGAGCAGGCGATAGCCGCATATACCAGCGCTTTAAGCCTGGGCTATACGCGCTCCGTTACGGAGATTTACGAAGCAGCTGGCATTCAATTCGATTTTAGTAAGGATTACGTATCCAAGCTAGGGCAGTTTATACAAGGCAATATCGCCGATCTAGTGTAAAGGCAATTGTCGAAAGTTGGAATGTTGACTTGTTACTCCTCTTCCTTATTGGGGGGCTTTACCTTTTGATTAGCACTGGATAGTCCCAGGTAGGCCAGCATCAAAAAGCCGATTGCCCCGAACATATCTACGTAATAAGTAGCCAGCCAATCTTCCGCCACGAACTTTCCAATTACCCAGAGAATAACAAAAATCAAACCCAGGGCCAGTAGAACCTGCTGGCTCCGTTTCCCATTGATTAATGACATAGTTTTTCCGTAAAGGTACAAAAGCCTACTAATTTCCGGGCAAGTCGTCAATCCTGCCACGAAAGCCTTATATTTGCCCCACAAAACAGGAAGCACATGTACAATGGAAAAAAGGTCGTCGTGGTATTACCCGCTTATAATGCCGCACTGACCCTGGAAAAAACCTACCGGGAAATTCCCTTTGATCTGGTGGACGAGGTCATTCTTTGTGATGACGCCAGTAAGGATAATACCGTTGCGCTGGCCAGAAAACTGGGTATCCAGCACGTCATTGCCCACGAGCAGAACAAAGGTTACGGTGGTAATCAGAAATCACTCTATAATAAGGCCCTGGCCATTGGTGCGGATATTGTAATCATGCTGCATCCCGATTATCAATATACGCCCAAGCTCATTCCGGCTATGGTGAATATCATTGGCGATGATCTCTATCCGGTCGTACTGGGGTCTCGTATTCTGGGAAAAGGCGCACTGAAGGGAGGAATGCCGATGTACAAATATATTGCGAATCGCTTCCTTACGCTTACGCAAAATATTCTGGTCAATTATAAGCTCTCGGAGTATCATACGGGCTACCGTTCATTCAGTAGAGAGGTGTTGGAGACCATCAACTTCAATGCTAATGACGACGATTTTGTCTTCGATAATGAGATGCTTTCGCAAATTATTTACGCGGGCTTTGATATCGGAGAAGTGACCTGTCCGACGAAATACTTCGAGGAGGCTTCTTCCATTAATCTGAAGCGTAGTATCAAATACGGTCTGGGCGTGCTGCGCGTCTCGCTGGAGCATCGCTTTCAGAAATGGGGGCTGCTTAATAAGGCCGTCTATCAATCCCAAAAAAGCTAATTGAGTGCCTAAAAAGGAGTCGCGGAAAAAATTACAGGCTTTCCTCGATGAGCAGGTCGATATCATTAATCGGCCCGGCTTCATTCAGGACGATCCCATTTGTATTCCTCATCAATTTAGCCAATTACAGGATATCGAGATCATGGGCTTCTGGACTGCTATCCTGGCCTGGGGCCAGCGCAAAACCATTATCAACAAAGCCACCGAACTCATCGAATTGATGGACGGGGCGCCCTACGATTTTATCAAAAACCACGAAGAGCAAGATCGTGAAGCTTTTCTAAATTTCAAACACCGTACCTTTCAGGCAACGGATACCCTGTATTTTTTGGAATTCTTACAGCAGCACTACCGGCAGCACGATAGTCTGGAGACGGCTTTCACCCAATTTTTGCCGGAAGATGCCCCCACGATTGAAAAGGCACTGGTCGGCTTCCACGAATATTTTTTTGCGCTGCCCGAGGCGCCCCAACGTACCCGCAAACACATCGCCACACCGGCCCGAAAGTCGAGTTGCAAGCGCCTGAATATGTTCCTGCGCTGGATGGTACGTCAGGACAACAAAGGCGTTGATTTTGGCCTTTGGCAGCAAATCCGGAGCGATCAGCTACTTATGCCGCTGGATGTGCACGTGGATCGGGTGGCCCGTCAATTAGGTTTGCTCACTCGAAAGCAACGCGACTGGCAGGCGGTACTGGAATTAACGGAGAATCTCCGGGCTTTCCGACCCGAAGATCCGGTGATCTACGATTTTGCCCTATTTGGGATGGGCGTGCTCGAAAAGCAACAGCGTAAGTCTAATCGCTAAGCTCCCAATTGGCGACGTAATAGTAGATATCATGTAGCTCTTGATCTCCCAGCTGTTCAAAATGGTTCATCTGGGTAGGGCGCCAATTTTCCCAGACTTCCAGGGCCTGTGGATCGCCAGACTGGATCATATCCCCACTATTACGGGTGAAGTCGTAGAGCCACTGCTGTTCCCGGCGGGCGGTAATACCGACCAGGGAAGGACCGGTTAAATCTACATCCTTTTCAATCACGTGACAGGTGGCACATAAAGTTGTCGCCCTCGCAGATAAGCCCTGCAGATTAGGGGAGGGGGTTTCCTGTGCTTCTGCACGGAGTGAAACTTCCTCAATGGGAACACTGCGCTTGACCGGTTCTTTTTTACGTCGAAGTTCGGAAATGCAGGCATTGATCATGATGCGTCGTAGCCAGTATTCTACCGGCACTTCAAAGCGATACTGTCGCAGGGCAGTAAAGGCTTTGGCAAAACCCTCCTGCAGAAAATCCTGTGCCTGAGGGGCATTGCGGGCGTAGCGCAGGCATATTGCATACATGCGGCCCTTGTATCGTTCGTAAAAGGCAAATTGTGCGCGGCGCTTTTTAGCGATGCAGGCCCGGATCAGTTCTTCTTCATTCCTAAATGGCATAAGTAGGTTGCCCATATTGATTCTGTAATAAGGTGCTGACTTATTTGGGCAACCTACTTAGTTTCCAAAAATGAGATTTACTACTAAGGCGTAAATCGGAAAGAAGACGTTGCACGAAGTACCAAAAAATTAATCGGCTAATTTCACTCCCCGCTCATCGATCTGCAGTACTCTCAATTCATCCGCACGACTTTTGATATCGCTGGTACTATTTTCCAGTCGCAGTACGCCGCGCGGACAAACCGCTGCACAAATCCCACAGCCGACACAAGAAGCGCGCACGATATCCTGCCCTTTTTGGGCGTAAGCCCGCACATCGATCCCCATCTCGCAGTAGGTAGAGCAATTCCCGCAGGAAATACACTGCCCGCCATTGGTCGTGATGCGAAAACGACTAAAAAAGCGCTGCTGAATGCCCAGGATAGCGGCCATCGGACAGCCAAAACGGCACCAGACCCGATTACCCATCAAGGGGTAAAAACCGACCCCGACCACACCCGAAAAGGCAGCACCAATCAGGAATCCGTACCAGGAGCGCAGTTGGTAATTACCAATAAAAAATACATTTGAATTGCCCGTGAAGTAAGCGACCAGTGTGAATAGAACCAAAGCTCCCAGAATAATGTAAATAATATTCTTGATACGCTGGCTCAGGCCTTGCAGATAGCTGGGCTTCCACCACATGAGTAGTCCCAGACCACCAAAGACGGCGATTACGATCCCCAGAATAACTTCTTTGGTTACCCAGTAACCCTCGGGGTTATTGTGGAAATAACCGTACACCACTGCGGTCGTCATGGCGACCACAAAGACCAATACGCCGTGGACCATCCAGCGCTCAATTTTCCAGGCCTTTAAAGACTTGTCAGACAGGTGCCGATAGGGGTCTCCGGCCGTTTCTGCCAGGCCACCGCAGCCACAAACCCAGGAACAGTACCAACGCTTACCGTAGAAATAGGTCAGTACGGGCGAGATAACAAAAACCATGGCCAGACCAAAGATAAGCATAAACATACCAATCCAACCGGTAGAGGTGTAGCCTTCGATCCGGTAGCCATCGAAGAAATAGTAGTTCAGCGGCCACATGTTTTTAAAATCATTGTAAGGCAGCTCACTATTAAGCCGGACCAGTAATTCCGGGATTAAAAAAGCGAAACCCAACTGAAAGAACATTACCGAAATCGTCCGCAGGATATGATACTTGTTGTGCCGATACTTCCAGATGAACTTAATACCCATCACCAGGATAGCCAGCGTATACAGCGCGCCGTACATAAACCACTGGCTGGCCGGACCACCGTTAATCATCTGGCTGAGTGGGTCAAACAAAGCCACCATACCCGTGTTTTCAGAACCATCTGCACCTAGTCCCAGATAAATCGGAAACCAGTACAGAAATACATAGAAAGCGGTAAGAATAACACCACTTATCCAGGCCAGAACTCCCAGGCTGGTCATAGAGCGGAACCATACCCCATCGTTCTTGATACCGGCCGTTTTCCCACCGTAAGTTCCCCAGGCGTAGAATAGAGTACCCAGCGTGATTCCACCCAGCGATAAACTCAAGAATAAAGTTTTTTGGCTATTAAAGCCTACGTTAAACAGGCTAATCAGCAGGATAAGTAGGCCGATTCCACTGAGGGCTGCTCCTATTTTCTGGCGAAAGTTCATTGACACATGGGCCTGGCTTTCGGTCAGGGACATACTTGGGTCTATACTATTCATAAAGGTTATTTTTTGAATTTATATTCCTGTTAAGAATGGATAGAGACAAGGCATACCGTGTCTCTATGGCTATAGGGAGAAAATCATCCCGAGCTACCTAAAAAACGCAGCACCTGCTTCAATTTTCGTTTTTTCTTTAACTGGATCTGGGTGCCATTTTGTTGATTGTATTGCTGTACGACCTTCTTTTCAAAGGTTTGGTAGAACTCCGGATCGAAATTAGCCAGAGAGAGTTGCTGTAGCACTTCCTCAATCGGGGTCGCCTCCTCCATCCATTTTTCACAAACCTGGTGCCGGTAGCGTACGCCCATCAGGTTAAAGCCAATCGTCGCTTTAGATTCGGCATGGTAGATGATACGGATGCTTTTACGGTCTTCGGGGTGCTCCCAGTACAACTGCCGGTGGGCTTCTGGTGCCTGCGCCTGCACATCGCCGTAGACCTGATACTCTATATCCATAAATTTGGCGGAGTTGAACCAGATGCCGGGGTCGTAGGCGATTTCCTGTCCGCAGACATTATAGGCCGCTACTTCCCCCATCATGCGGCCCGTATACCAGACGGCTTCAATGGCTTTACGGCCGGACCGGGGAGAACGCAGTTGGGCGCAGTCGCCGATGGCGTACACATCCGGTAGGTTCGTTTGCAGGAATTCATCTACCAGGATACCCTTTTGGGTTTCTAGTTCCGTTTCCTGCAAAAAGTCAATATTGGGATGTACGCCGGCTGTTAGTCCCACGTACTGGCAATCAATGCGTTCGCCATCCTTGGTGATGACTGCACAGGCTTTACCACTACCGTCGTCTATGATCTCTTTCAATTCTGTATCCAGGCGCAGATCGATACCGTGTCGTTTAATTTCGCGATTGACCATGGCGGATTCTTCCGGCGGTAATACTTGATTCCAGTAGCTTTCTTCACGGACCAACAGGCTAACCGGAATGTCGCGGCTGTGGAACATTTCGGCCATTTCAATACCAATTAAGCCACCGCCGACCACCACCGCTCGTTCGATACCTTCCTGGGTAGCGTCTTCCATCGCCGAGAGGTCCTGGAGCGTATATAATCCATTTACGCGCTCCAGATCTTGCCCGGGCCAGCCGAATTTATTAGGCGCTGAGCCAACCCCCAGAATAAGCTTATCGTAGTTGATTTGCTCCCCACTGGCCGTTATCAGGTGCTTTTGTGCAAAATTGACCGATTCGATCCAGGCTTTTTTGAGTTGAATCCGGTTCTTCTCCCAAAACCAGTTTTCGTAAGGTTGCGTATCTTTCAGTCGCATGTGCCCCATGTAGATGTACATAAGCGCAGTGCGCGAAAAGAAATAGTCAGATTCGGCGGATATAACGGTAATGTCGTGCTTACTGAGCTTGCGAATATGACGCGCTGCGGTGATGCCGCTAATGCCGTTTCCGAGAATTACAATGTGCATAAATGGTATTAAAGGTTAAATTGTATAAGGAAGTTGTTTGAAAACTACTCAATGCGCCCTTGGCAAATTGTTGAAGGCCAATACTTTAGAAGTTTTTAGCCATGGTCCGCCTGAGGCGGATGGCTACCAGAAAAAAATGAGCTTTGTCTTGACCATCAAGCATTTACTAATCATCGCATCAAAAGTTCTTAAACAACTTCAAGATCAAAGTCCAAAGGTTGGAAATCCTTTCCACAAAATAAAGGTAACGAAATAAAAATGGGTGTCCGAGTCCTGACAAGTATTAATATTTGCTGATTGGTAAGTAACACCGTTGTCGCTTAGACGTTAAAGTTGCCATAATCTTTGCCCATTTGCTTGATCGAGGAGAACTATTATATTATTTTTAGGCTTAGTCGTTTGTAATCTTAGAAGATATCCCATGCATATGAAGCACATATTACTCACTTTTTTATCTTGTTTTGTCCTTGGGATTGGTCTATTGGCCCAATCGCCCGTTCAGATTGAGCCGGCGGATTACAAAGGGGCCTTCGCAGTAGATCTACAACAGACGGTACTGCTACAGGATCCCACGGTGGTCATTACCAATACCAGTGACACTACTCTTGCTTTGCGCTGGGAATTGTTCAACCTGGATAAACCCTCCGCCTGGGAGTCCCAGGTTTGTGACCCTAATGAATGTTATTTACCCATTGTGCGCTCTAATATTGACACGGAGCTAGGGTTAGATGCACCCGTTGTACTGGAGCCTGATTCTTCGGTTAAGATATCCATCTATATTATGCCCAATGAGACGATTGGTACGGGCAGGTTCGCGCTGGACTTTTCGCTGGCTTCGGATCCGGCTACCGTCATTGATATGGCTACTTTTGAGGTAGAAATCACCTCTTCGGTGGTCAATACTTATGAGTCCATTCGCCGCCAGGACATCCGGGTTTTTCCGAACCCGGCAACGGATTATTTTGAGCTCATGAATAGTGAAGCGGTTGATCGGGTAGTGCTGTATAATCTGGTGGGTCGTCAGGTTGGTACTTTTTTAGCTTATCCTGGCAAACAGTATGATGTTGCTAATTTGCCCAGTGGCACTTATATGGTAGCGCTGATTAATGAAGACTTTGGTACTTTTCGTACCATGCGCCTGGTCAAGCGATCTTTCCGACCTTAAAAATGGACAGGCGTGGGATGCTCTCCAAACATTATCCTCTTTGATAGTTTTCAAAAGAAATGAAAACCATCAAAAAACATCTGTTGGAATATTGGACGTTGTACGCATACGGTGTGCTGGTCCTTTCTTTTCTGCTATCTTACTGGCTAAATCCTGATTTTCAGACCTTCATGAATGAATTCTGGTCGGTGCTGAAGAGTAAAGACGAGGCTAAAATCTCTTCCTGGTTTATTCAGTTTGGTATCTGGGGTCCATTGCTGATCATCTTGCTGATGGTCGTACAAATGTTCCTGATCGTTTTTCCGAGTTGGTTACCTATGGTCGTGGCGGTACTGGGGTATGGCCCTTGGGTGGGTATGATTATTTCGATTGTAGCCGTTTTTGTAGCTTCTACGATTGGTTATCATCTGGGGGAGCGCGCCTCGGAGCCGGTTAAGAAGCATCTGGTCGGAGAAAAAAACTTCAAAAAGGTAAGTTCGTTTATGGAGCGACACGGGTTTTGGGCCGTTGTCTTATTTCGTATTTCTCCTTTTCTTTCTAACGATGGTATTAGTTTTGTGGCGGGCACGATGAAGATGGGGTATCGACAATACATATTGGCTACGATGGTGGGTATCATTCCCCTGGCGGCAGCCATTGCCTACTTTGGTAAAGAAACGGATACTTTAGAAAATGGATTATACTGGATTGGCGGAGCTGGACTTTTGGTCTATTTGATTTATTTACTGGTTCAGCAGCGGGACAAATCAAAAGACCCAGGTCTCGGGCCAAAGGAATATCAAAAACACACCAAAAACGATGGATAAAGCAAAAACAATCCAGACGTACTTAGATAAACTTTTGGTACCCAGAACTGAAGCCATCCCTCCTTTAAAAATCAAGTTAGATAGTGCTGCTACCAGCATAAGTTTCCAGGCAAGTTGGCTGTCCAGGTTTCCCTGATTGAGGGATTGGCTAAGTGAAAGCGTGATGGCATCTACGTCGGTTAAGCCGCTGATAAAGGAGACGATATACAGACCGCTTTCGCCAAAATAGTCCTTTGCGGCGGCAACGGCTAATAAGATAAAGGCATAAAGAAAACCAAATACCAGCGCACTCTTCAACTGAGCGGGATTATTGGGCTCGGGGAGTTCCTGCGTTTCTTTATTTCGATTATAAAAATACAAACCTGTACAGACCAGGACCATGAATACAAATTCTGCAATTAGCGGCGGTGCAATGGTCTTGATCGATTGTGGACTGACCACCGAGACTTCGACCAATACCCGTACGATAGAAACTGCCGAAGCGGTCATGATGATGAAGGCCGCCAAGCGGGCTGCTTTGGGCATTTCATTGGTTCGCCGGGAAAAAGTAACCGTAGTGGCGGTACTGGAGATCAGGCCGCCCAGCAGGCCGTTGGCTATGGTGCCGCTATCTTTATCTAAGACCTTATAAATGATGTAGCCGATCATACTCAGGCTTACGATCAGGACGACCATCAACCATACTTCGCGGGGATTAAGTACATCGTAGGGGCCATAGGTCTGGTTGGGAAGGATAGGCAGGATGACCAGAGTAATGGCGACGAATTGCATAATGGCGCGAATGTCCTTGGGGTCTAAATTGTCTACAAATTGGCCCATCCGGGATTTGTAATGTAGTAGCAAGGCGATCATACCTCCCAGTGCTACGCCCAGGTTGAGGTTGCCAAAACTGAGATAGACCCCAAGGGCATACATTAATAAGAAAGCCACTTCGGTGGTCTGGCCCAGGTCCTGGATTTCTTTATCTTTTTGCTTGATGAAGTTGACCGTTACCAATAGCAAGGCCAGACAAAGTCCGCCGATAGCTACAATGATCCCGGCATCAAAATGCTCGGCGATTAAGCCGGTAATGCTACCCAAAAGCGTGGCCAGCGCAAAGGTCCTAATACCGGCAACCCTATGTTGCTTATACTCTCTTTGCATGCCTACTAGAAGCCCCAGGCCCAGGGCAATACCCAATATTTTAAATAATTTGTACTCGATCAAAGCGAATGTACTTGATACAACTTCATAATATAAGTAGGTTGCCCAATTAAATCCAGCAATAATCTGCGTCTTTTTGGGGCTAGTTCGAGGCGCAAAAAAGCCAGCACCTTATTACAGACTCAATATGGGCAACCTACTTAAGTAGTCCACAAAATTAACCTTTATGATTTATGACGGCATCTTTTTCACCTACTCTGCGTTAAAAACTGCTACTG
>Ga0102940_1000205_pt1 | contig 41051 bp, 30 predicted proteins | sample SalPonR2_C_D1_MG_FD_78215 | JGI IMG/M metagenome (GOLD analysis project Ga0102940, IMG submission 78215) | Salt pond soil microbial communities from South San Francisco under conditions of wetland restoration - Salt Pond MetaG R2_C_D1_MG | ecosystem: Environmental > Aquatic > Marine > Intertidal... | reverse complement strand
TCGTATGATTCCACAGCAACTTTGGCGCGTTCGCCCGGCATACGCACAATTTTTTTAATTGTAATAAGACCGTCAAATATTTCAGGTACTTCAAGTTCGAACAGGCGCTCCAGAAATTCTGGTGCTGTACGTGAAAGAATAATAAAGGGGTTGTTGTTTTTAAACTCAACCTTAATTACAACTGCACGTACGCTGTCGCCTTTGCGGAAGTAGTCTGAAGGTATTTGCTCCTCTTTTGGTAAGATAAGCTCATTGCCTTCGTCATCTACAATTAGAATTTCGCGCTTCCATACCTGGTAAACTTCTCCGGTGATGATTTCGCCTATGCGATCTTTGTATTTCCCGAAAATGTGCTCTTTCTCAAGCTCCAGAATACGCGAAGTTAAATTCTGGCGAATTGAAAGAATGGCTCTGCGACCAAAATCTTCAATGGTTACTTCGTCTGTTACTTCTTCACCAACTTCGTAGTCTTCATCAATTTTTTTTGCGTCAGATAATTTTATCTGCGTGTATTCATCCTCAAACTCATCGTCTGCTACTACGTCGCGGTTGCGCCAGATTTCGAAGTCACCTTTATCAATGTTGATAATGATGTCGAAGTGTTCATCGCCACCATAATGTTTACGCAAAACATTGCGAAATACATCCTCTAAAACACGCATCATGGTAGCTCTGTCAATATTCTTGAGCTCTTTGAATTCCAGAAAAGTATCAATCAAATTTACGTTCTGCATGGTTACAAATTTTTTAAAAACGAATGATTGTTTTCGCCGAGGCTATATGCTCCAGCGATATGGCCTCATTATTTATCTTTTTTTCTTTTTTCTTTTTACCGGGTTCTTTGTAGGTTTCTTCGTACTGCAAGACAATTTCATTCTCTTTAACTTCTGTGATTTTACCCTCAAATGTGGTACCGTCCTTTAAAATCACTCTTACTTCCTCTCCCTTATGTTTCTCGTATTGCTCAATAACCTTAAAAGGCTGGTCGAGCCCGGGCGAAGAAACCTGCAATTCGAAATCTTCCTGATCGCGATCGAGTTTTGATTCGATGAATCTTGATACCCGAACACATTCATCTATCGGCATGCCCTCGAACCCATCTATGTATACGAAGATTTTATTGTCATTGGTTGCTTTTATTTCTACCAAAAAACTATCAGTGTCCTCAATGGCCTCATTAACAATCTTCGTTATGGTTGTTTTGTCTAACATAATGATAAAAAATTAGGGGACTATTGCCCCCCAAAAACTTTTTCTTGCGTTTTACGGTGCAAAAATACAAATAAATAAAAACAAAAAAAATATTTGTCTGAAAATTAATGATTTTAACTTTATGTCTTCAATTCAAAACCATTGTTTTATGTCAATAATACGCAACCGAAAAATTCTTAATGACCCGGTTTATGGCTTTATAAATATTCCAGATGGACTGCTTTACGAAATCATACACCATCCTTATTTTCAGCGGCTACGCCGAATTCGCCAACTTGGAATGAGTTACCTGGTTTATCCGGGAGCTACGCACACCAGGTTTCTACATACGTTGGGAAGCTTTCATCTTACCAATACAGCCTTGTCAATACTTAAAGAAAAAGGTGTTTCCGTTTCTGATCAGGAATCAGAAGCAGTATTGGCGGCTATATTGCTGCATGATATTGGCCATGGCCCCTTTTCTCACGCTTTGGAAGATTTAATCGTACCCAATATCAGGCACGAAGAACTTTCATTGGCCTACATGCAGTTTTTTAACAGGAAGTACAATGGGGCACTTGACAAGGCCATTGATATATTTTCAGGAGGATACAAGCATAAGTTTTTGCACGCATTGGTGAGTTCCCAGCTTGATGCCGATAGACTGGATTACCTGAAGCGGGATAGTTTTTTTACAGGCGTTTCTGAAGGGGTAATCAGCACCGATCGCATCATAAAAATGCTCAACGTAGTTGACGATGAGTTGGTGGTTGATATCAAAGGTATTTATTCGGTAGAGAAGTTTTTAATTGCCAGACGCCTAATGTACTGGCAGGTGTATTTGCACAAAACCGTGGTGTCTTCAGAAATGCTTTTACGCAACATTATCATCCGCGCAAGGGAACTAACAATGAAAGGTAAGAAATTGTGGGGGCCACCGGCTTTAATTTTTTTCCTCTCGAATACACAATTTATTTTAGATGATAAAATGCTGGAGCATTTTGCTATGTTGGATGACGATGATATGACCGCTTCATTAAAAATTTGGCAGTATGACGAAGATCCTGTGTTGACCCGGTTATGTGCCATGTATATTCAGCGTAATTTATTTAAAATAAGGTTGCAAAGTGAGCCATTTACAACAGAAGAGATTGCCAGATTAAAGCAGCGTGTATCAGAAACTTTTAACCTCGCCCCGGAGGAAGCAGCTTATTTCGTTGTTTCCGATATGTTGACAAATAATGCTTACAAACCCGATAGCGGAATCATCAAAGTGCTGAACAAAGATGGTTCAACTTCCGATTTGGCCGACGTTTCAGACATGTTCGACCATGAGATTTTGTCGCAAACCGTTAAAAAATACTTCCTTTGCTTCCCGCGAGAATTAGCCTAAATTTATTACTTTTGTTGTGAACACGTGAGTGATAGATAATTTGAATCAAAAGCTTATTTAAAAGATTAACCCAATGATGGAATTTACAGCCGCCCAAATTGCTGAAGCACTTCAGGGAAAAGTTGAAGGCGACGAAAATGTGAAAGTAAATAATGTGGCACCAATAGAACAGGGAAAACCCGGAACACTTAGTTTTTTATCTAATCCAAAATATACTGAATATATTTATGGTACTGAGGCCAGTATTGTGATTGTAAATGAAGATTTTAAGCCGGAGAAACCAGTTAAGGCTGCACTTATTAAGGTGCCCGACGCTTATCAGGCATTTGCCACGTTACTGAGTATGTACGAGCAAGCTAAGCCAGTCCCTGAGGGCATTGATTCAATGAGTAAAATTGATGATACTGCCAAAGTCGGAGAAAAAGTATTTGTAGATACATTTGCTGTTATTGGTAAGAATGCTAAAATTGGCGATCGTGTGCAAATTCATGCGCAGGCTTATGTAGGCAATAATGTGACTATTGGAGCAGGTACAATTATTTACCCGGGTGTGAAAATTTATCACGATTGTGTTATAGGAAAACAGGTAACCATACATGCCGGAGCCGTTATTGGGGCCGATGGTTTTGGTTTTGCACCCAAGAAAGGCGAAAACTACCAGAAAATACCGCAAATTGGCAATGTAGTGCTGGAAGATCACGTGGAGATTGGGGCCAATACCTGTATTGACCGGGCTACGATGGGTTCAACAATTATTCGTGAAGGCGTAAAACTCGATAACCTTATTCAGGTTGCCCACAATGTAGAAATTGGTCACCATACGGTTATGGCCTCCCAGGTTGGAATTAGCGGATCGACCAAGATAGGTAAGGATTGTATGTTTGGCGGACAAGTTGGTTTAGCCGGCCATATTAATATTGGGGATAATGTAAAAGCCGGTGCGCAGGCCGGAATTAGCGGAAACATTAAAGATAACCAAACAGTGCTGGGCTCACCTGCTATTAGTTACATCCGTGAACGTAAGGCCATGGCTGTTTACAGGAACTTACCCGAGCTTTGGCGTAAATTAAACGATTTAGAGCAAAAACTTAATAATTAAAAATTGATGCATTAAATGCGTATGCACAGGTTCATTCATATCTCTTTGTTGCTGCTTTTTGCTGTAGCTTGCTATCAAAGCAATGCCCAGGTATATGAGCTTTACAAAGGAGATACGATTAATCGTGTAGATGCACAGATGCGCAAACAGGGGCAATGGATTTATTTTTACGATGATGCACGAACCCAGGTAAAGATGCGGGGTGAATTTGTGAATAATAAACGTGTTGGCCTTTGGGTGAAATATTACGAAAATGGTAACCGAAAACATGAAGTTACTTATCAAAAAGGTAAAACAATTGGCCCTGCAAGATTTTATTACAAAAATGGTATAATCAGAGAAGAAGGAAAATGGGTTGTAAAGCATTGGGTCGGCGAATACCGGTATTACCATGAAAACGGTAAATTGTCATATGAGTTCTTTTATAATGGAGAGGGAGAGCGCACCGGAGCGCAAAATTATTACTATGAATCGGGTGATTTGATGATTAATGGAACCTGGAAAGACGGCAAAAAAACCGGAACACTTACGGAATATTATAAAGATGGTACAGTAAAGTCCGAAAAAGTGTTTGAAGAAGGAAATTATAAGCAGGCGCAAAGCAGTAATTTTGAAAAAGGTGAAAAGCCCGGGGGTGAGATTGTAAAGAAAAAGTCTGAAAAACTAACTTTTACAGGGCAGTACCGGAAAATTGGCCCCACGGGTTTGCTGTTGCAACGCGGATATTTTAAAGACGGTGAATTGTATAATGGTAAATGGCACTTTTATGATGTAAACGGTAATAGATACATGACCAAGGTGCTTGAGGAGAAAAAGGTTGTGAAAGTTATTGAATACGATGATCAGGATACTACTCCCACTGAAAAAACACCTGAAAATTAACTATTGTAATAGAATCCAGGTGTTTAATCTCCACTCAAAACATTTTGTTATTCAGCTAATTTGAAATTATCGTGCCATAAGCATTAATTTATTGCGGAAGCTTTATAATTTTGTGCTCTAATCCAAATTAATCAAATAGACAACTATGTCGCAGGATTTTACAATTTACAATACACTGAGTCGAAAGAAGGAAATTTTTAAACCTATAACCCCCGGTTATGTGGGTATGTATGTGTGTGGTCCGACTGTATACGGTGAAGCCCACTTAGGACATGCCCGGCCGGCCATTACATTTGATTTACTGTTTCGTTATCTCAGACATTTGGGTTATAAGGTACGCTATGTGCGAAATATAACAGATGTTGGGCACCTGGTTGACGATGCTGATGAAGGAGAAGATAAAATTGAGAAAAAGGCACGCCTTGAGCAACTTGAGCCTATGGAGATTGTGCAGCAGTACACTGTAGGTTACCATAAAAACATGGAGCAACTCAATACGCTGCCACCCAGTATCGAACCCCGTGCAACCGGCCATATTATGGAGCAAATTGATGCGGTAAAAAGAATTGTTGAGCAGGGTTACGGTTATGAAGCAGAGGGATCAGTCTATTTCGATGTGGAAAAATACGCCAAAGACCACGATTACGGAAAACTATCAGGACGCAAACTTGAAGACATGCTCGAGAATACGCGTGAGCTCGAAGGGCAATCGGAGAAAAAGAGTAGTGCCGATTTTGCATTGTGGAAAAAGGCCGACTATACGCATCTTATGCGATGGGAAGCTCCTTGGAGCGATGGCGTTCCCGGATGGCACATGGAGTGTACAGCTATGAGCACAAAGTACCTGGGAGAGACCTTTGATATACACGGAGGAGGAGCTGATTTGAAATTTCCGCATCATGAAGCAGAAATAGCCCAGAGTGTTGGTGCATATGGCAAAGAATCAGTCAATTATTGGATGCACAATAATCTTATAACCATTAATGGTCAAAAAATGGGTAAGTCACTGGGCAATTTTATTACCCTGAATGAACTCTTCAGCGGTAAACATGAACTGCTCGAGCAGGCATATTCACCCATGACAGTTAGGTTTTTTATTCTTCAGGCACATTATCGCAGCACACTTGATTTTAGTAATGAAGCCCTGCAGGCAGCGCAAAAAGGCTTTGATCGCTTAATGAAAGCAATAGAGTTGTTGCCAGGGCTCAAAGCCTCAGATAATAGCACAATTGATGTTGATAAGCTCATTGCAGATACCTGGAGTGCCATGCAGGACGATTTGAATACCCCGGTGGCCCTGGCTCATTTGTTCGATGGAGTAAAATGGATCAATGCAATTCATGATGGACATCAGAAAGCTACGCAGGCAGACCTTACCAAATTGAGTGATTTTATTAATCAATTTGTTTTTGACGTGCTGGGCTTAACAAACGAAACAGAGAAAGAGCAGAGTAGTGGTGATGATAAGCTTAATGAGGTGATAACCCTGTTGCTTAACTTGCGCAACGAGGCCAAAGCAGCTAAAGATTATGCCACGGCTGATAAAATACGCGATCAACTTAAAGAAATCGGAGTTGTTGTAAAAGACAAAAAAGACGGTTTTGAATGGGAAATAGTAGAGTGAGAAATAACGAAAAACAATAAATATGAAGCGAATCCGCATTAGTGAACTTTTAGAGTCAAAAGAGTTCGGGAAAGAAGTAACCATAATGGGATGGGTAAAAACCATCAGAGGAAGTAAAAATGTGTCATTTATTGCATTAAATGATGGTTCGTGTTTAAAGAATATGCAGATTGTAGCCGATGCAGAGAAGATTCCGGCTGAAATTACAGAGCGTATTCATACAGGCGCAGCACTTAAAGTCGTAGGTGAGCTTGTTGAGTCTCAGGGAAAAGGGCAAATCAACGAAATTCAGGCCGGCACTATAGACGTATTGGGAGAAGCTGATCCAGATCATTTTCCAATTCAGCCAAAGCGTCATAGCCTGGAATTTTTAAGAGAAAATGCCCATTTGCGTTTCCGTACCAATCTTTTTGGCGCCATAACCCGGGTTCGCCACCATATGATATTTGCTATACACAAATTTTTCAACGATCGTGGGTTCTATAATATCCACTCACCTATCGTTACCGGTAGCGATGCAGAAGGTGCCGGAGAAATGTTCCAGATTACAACCCTGGACCTGAAAAACCCACCAAAAACAGATGACGGTGAAATTGATTTTAGTAAAGATTTTTTCGGGAAAGCCACTAATTTAACTGTTTCAGGTCAGCTCGAAGCTGAATTAGCTGCATTAGCCATGTCGCAGGTTTATACTTTTGGACCCACTTTCAGAGCCGAAAATAGTAATACCAGCCGTCACCTTGCTGAGTTCTGGATGATTGAACCCGAAGTGGCCTTTGCCGATATCGTTGATAATATGGATCTGGCAGAAGATATGCTTAAATATTTGGTGCAATATGCCCTGGACAACTGCAAAGAAGATTTGGAGTTTTTGCAGCAGCGCCTGGCAAATGAGGATAAGCAGAAACCTCAGAATGAGCGTTCAATGCCACTGATAGAAAAGCTTAACTTTGTGCTTGAAAACAACTTTGAGCGCATTACCTATACCGATGCCATTAATATTTTGAAAAATTCGAAACCCAATAAAAAGAAAAAATTTAATTACGTGATTGAGGAGTGGGGTGCCGATATTCAATCGGAGCATGAGCGGTATTTGGTAGAAAAACATTTTAAAAAGCCGGTAATTATAACCGATTATCCGAAAGACATCAAAGCATTCTACATGAAGCAGAATGATGATGACAAGACTGTTGCCGCAATGGATGTCCTTTTTCCTCAAATTGGTGAAATTATAGGAGGTTCGCAGCGTGAGGAGAATTACGACAAACTCATGAAGCGCATAAAAGAGATGGATATACCAGAGGAAACAATGTGGTGGTTCCTCGATACTCGTAAATACGGGACTGTTCCCCATGCCGGGTTCGGCCTTGGTTTTGAGCGCCTTATGTTGTTTGTGACCGGAATGACAAATATCAGAGACGTAATTCCTTTCCCACGCTTTCCGAAAAGTGCAGAATTTTAATTAATTTTAGCTACAAACCAAATCGATAGATAATCGTTAAATAGAATAAAAGAGACCCATGCTTAAGCAAAGTTTACAGCAAAAATTGTTGCAAAAGTTATCGCCGCAGCAAATTCAATTAATTAAGCTGCTGGAGGTACCTACGTTGCAGCTTGAGCAACGGGTGAAAAAGGAGATCGAAGAAAACCCTGCGCTCGAAGAGGGCAATGATAATTACGAGGATGAATATCAGCAGGAAGACGACTACCAGGAAGATGATTCGGGAGATGAGTTTTCTATGGACGATTACATAGAGGACGATGAAATACCGAATTATAAGCTACAGGCCTCGAATTATTCCAAAGACGATGAGCACAAGGAAATACCATACTCCGAAGGAGCATCGTTTCATGAGTTTTTGCGCAATCAGCTTAGTCTTAAGGTTAGTTTGGATGAGCAGAATCGCACATTGGCCGAGTATATTATTGGCAATATAGATGATGATGGGTACCTAAGGCGCAACCTTAAAAGTATAGTCGATGACCTTGCTTTTTCGCAGGGTATTCGCACCAATGAGACCGACCTTTTTATGTTGCTCAAGAAAATTCAGGAGCTTGATCCGCCCGGCGTAGGCGCCAGAGACTTACAGGAATGCCTCCTTTTACAAATTGAAAGGAAAGATTTTGAAAAAGAGTCGGTGAAATATGCCGAAAAAATATTGCGACACCATTTTGTAGAGTTTACAAAAAAACATTACGAAAAAATTATAAAGCGTCTCAATATAAGTCGTGATCAGCTTAAGGAAGCACTCGATGAAATTTTGCATTTGAATCCAAAACCGGGTGGCGCATTTAGCGATCCTTCTGCAGCCAATGTGCATGCCATAATTCCCGACTTTATACTTGATAATAATAACGGTAAACTTGAATTGTCGCTGAATTCCCGTAACGTACCAGAGCTCCATGTGAGCCAAACTTACGCCGACATGTTAAAGGCCTTTGCCAAAGACAAAAAGAGCCGAACCAAACAGGATAAAGAAGCCATAACCTTTGTAAAGCAGAAACTGGATTCGGCCCGCTGGTTTATTGATGCAATTCAGCAAAGGCAGGCCACGCTTTTACTTACGATGAATGCAATTCTGGAATACCAGTACGAATATTTTCAGGATGGGGATGAGCGTAAGCTCAAGCCAATGATTCTGAAAGATATAGCAGAAGAAACGGGCCTTGACATCTCAACAATCTCACGTGTGGCCAACAGTAAGTATATTCAAACGGATTTTGGTATATTTCCATTAAAATCATTCTTTTCTGAGGGTATGCAAACTGAAGACGGCGAAGAGGTATCCACGCGTGAAATTAAAAACATTCTAAAAGATTGTATCACCAACGAGAGTAAGAGCAAGCCGCTTACTGACGAAAAACTCACAAATATTTTGAAGGATAAAGGCTACAAAATCGCACGGCGTACAGTCGCAAAATACCGCGAGCAGCTGGATATACCCGTAGCCCGTTTGAGAAAGGAAGTGTAAATGTTAAAGCAATTAGCCAAAGCCATATCCATAATACTTCACCCTGTGTTGATGCCAACACTGGGTTTGTTTGTTATTTTCAGTTCATCGTATTATATGAGTATGATGCCGCAAAAAGGGCAGGATGTAACCTACCTGATTGTTTTTGTGAGCACATTTCTTTTACCGGTCATCATGATGTCACTTTTTTTGCTTCGCAAAGTGATAAAATCATTTGAAATGACGCAAACCCAGGAACGCTTTGTCCCGTTTCTTGTTACTGCAATTTTTTATTTCTTCTCTTTTTTCACATTGCATAGACTTAATGCACCAGGATTTATTTCATCGTACATTTTTGGTGCATTTGTCATTGTTTTTTTTATATCTATCATTACTGTGAAATGGAAAATTTCAGCACATGCAGCAGGCCTTGGTGGCATGATTGGGATGATATTAGCGCTTTCAGATTTGTACCATGCTCATAATCCTCATTTTTTTATACAGGCAATAGTTGCTGCGGGACTGGTGGGAACGGCCAGGTTGTTTCTTGGTACCCACACCATAAAACAGGTAGCAGGAGGTTTTGCGCTAGGTTTTGTGGTTATGCTGACCACAATTTATCTTTATCCTATTTAATTGTTTCGCCCAAACCTGATATGGCTTATTTCGCAAAAGTTTGCGGAATACAATTGTATATTGTTTAATTGCCAGATTCTACTAAATAAATACGAATTAATACAGGTAACTGAGATAATTCATTGAATTTTTCAGTAATTTGTATGTCATAAATGTTTCTATATGGCAAAAAAGAAAAAGAAGAAAAAAGGAAAGTCGTTGAATAAACGGCAAATAAAAAATATGGTTGTCCAGTTTTTAGAAGACAATCCTACAAAAAGCTTTAACTATAAACAGGTATGTAAAGCCCTGAGGTTAACCGGACAGGATAAACGAATACTTGTTAACAAGGCTTTGGATGATTTGACTAATGAAGGAATGGCGAAAATGTCCAAAAGAGGGAGTTATAAACTCAATAAAGCCGGAGCCTATATTACCGGGCGCATTCATTTAAACAGGAAAAGGCCTGCCACACTCATTAGCGAAGATATTGGAGAGGAGATTATGATATCGCAGGGTAATTTGAATCATGCCCTTCACAACGATATTGTGAAGGTTTTTATTTATGCCCGGAAGCGTAAAATGAGCGAAGGAGAAGTAATCGAAATTGTTGAGCGAGCCAAAGAGCAGTTCGTCGGAATTTTAAAAGTATCGAAACACTATGCTTTTCTTATTCCAGATAGCCCACAGATGCCTTATGATATTTTTATTCCACCTGCTTCAATTGGTGAAGCGCGTGATAACGATAAGGTAGTTGCCACTATTAAGGAGTGGCCTGCCGAAGCAAAAAATCCCGTCGGGAAAATTGTGGAGGTGCTGGGGCAGGCCGGCGAACATAATGCCGAAATGCACGCCATACTTGCGGAGTTCGAGTTGCCATTCAAATTTCCGGATAAGGTACTGGAACAGGCTGAGAAAATTTCCGATGCCATTGATGCATCAGAAATAAAAAAACGCACAGATTTTCGCGATGTGCTTACTTTTACCATTGACCCGGCCGATGCTAAAGATTTTGACGATGCCATATCTATTAAAAGGCTAAAAAATAACCATTGGGAAGTGGGCGTACATATTGCCGATGTTACCCATTACGTAACACCCGGGACTGTGCTCGATAAGGAAGGCTACGATCGTGCTACTTCCATTTATCTCGTCGACAGGGTTGTGCCTATGCTCCCTGAGCGATTGAGCAATGGTGTGTGCTCGCTTAGGCCAAATGAAGATAAACTTTGTTTTGCAGTAGTTTTTGAAATGGATGATGGTGCCAATGTGTTGAAATATTATATTGACCGTACCATTATAAACTCAGACCACAGACTGGCCTATGAAGATGCGCAGGAAATGATTGAAACCGGTGAGGGGAAACTTGCCAACGAAATGGTAAAGCTTAATGACCTTGCACAAATACTGCGTAAACGACGCTATAAGGATGGCTCCATTAATTTCGAAAGAAAAGAGGTGAAGTTTAACCTGAAAGATGACGGCACGCCCACCGGCGTATATTTTAAGATCAGTAAGGAGGCAAATCAACTTATTGAGGAGTTTATGTTACTTGCCAACCGCACTGTTGCCAATCACATCAAAGTGTTGTCGCAGGGCCGTAAAAAGGCCTTTGTATACCGTATTCATGATAAACCCAACCCTGAAAAACTTCAGCACCTTTCGCGATTTGTAAAAAGATTTGGATACCAGGTAGAAACCGAAAGCAAATCTAAAATTGCAAAGTCGCTCAATAATATGATTGATGATGCCAAAGATAAACCTTACAGACATCTTATTGAGGTGCTGTCGGTGCGTTCTATGGCCAAGGCTGTTTATTCAACTTTTAATATTGGGCACTATGGTCTGGCATTCGATTATTACACCCATTTTACTTCACCCATTCGCCGATACCCCGATATGATGGTGCATCGCCTGTTAGCTGACTATCTGGATGGGGCAAAATCTTATCCAACACAAAAACTAGAAGACCGGTGCGACCACTGCTCCGATATGGAACAAAAAGCGGTTGCGGCCGAGCGCGCTTCAATTAAATATAAGCAGGTAGAGTTTATGCGCGACCAAATGGGAGAGGAGTTCAATGGTATTATTTCTGGTGTAACCAATTGGGGAATGTACGTTGAGGTAAGTGAAAATGGTTGCGAAGGATTGGTTTCATTGCAGTCGCTCGACGATGATTATTATATCTTTGATGAAGAAGAGATGGCCATAATCGGAAATCAACATAAACGTAAGTACCAATTAGGCGATGAAGTACGAATACAGGTTGCAGGAGCCAACTTGTTGAAAAAGCAACTTGATTTTGAACTTATTCGGGAGGAGTAATATATGAAGCATGTAAAGAAGATATTGTCGGGCGGACAAACAGGCGTTGATCAGGGCGCACTAAAAGCTGCCGTGGATGCTGATTTTCCTTATGGCGGATGGTGCCCGCCCGATGAAAGTGATGAAACCGGTACAAAAACGCAGTTTAAACTTTGGCCAACACCTGAGTCATCAGGGGAGTTGGCTCCTGATGTGCCGCGTTCGCAGCGCACAGAATGGAATGTGCGCGATGCCGATGCCACGTTGGTGTTAAGCTCAAAAGATTTGATTAAGGACGCTGGTACGCAATTCACAATACAGGCTGCCAACCAATTTAATAAACCACTTTTACCATTGGCGATTGAGGATCCTGAAAAAGATCGAAAGTTAAAAGAATGGCTTTTAAAACACGATGTCGAAGTGCTTAATATTGCCGGCCCGCCCAGGAGTGTTGCTCCGCAACTTGAAAAATTGTGTTATGAGTGGTTGGTGAGTTTTTTTAGTGAACTGCAGTCAGGCAATTAAGCAAGCTTCGATCGCTGATCAAGTAGTTTATTAATCTCTTCTGTGGTGAGATCTTTTTGCTGTAGCTTTTTGTCGATGGAGTCAAGCGGACTTTCTTCAGTTTGGGTTTCAGGCTGTTTTTCCTGAGGGGTGTCGGGTCTGTTTTTTACTTCCCGGCGCAATTCTGTCAGTAGGTTTTCAAGTAAATCTCTGACTGGTTCTCCCATGTTTTCAAAGGTTTCTTCGTCCATATTGTCACGGATGGAGTCAAAATGGTTTAGCAGAAAATCTACATTTCCATCAATCTCAATGTCAGGATGATCAAAATCACCCTCTTTTCGCAATTGATGATAAAGTGCGATTAATTCGGTTATAAGTTCTTTGAATGGCCTGCGCGACGATTCACTCATTATCAGTTATTTTAATTTTTCTTCGATCCTTATCGATTATTCGAATATAGATATTTCTTATTTTCTCCGGCAAAATTGGTTCCACTTTTTCAGGCCACTCCAGCAAGCAGAGTTCTCCTGATTCAAAATACTCCAATGTGCCAATATTCATGGCTTCTTCGAGATCGTTTAGGCGATAGAAATCGAAATGATAGAGAAGTTTGCCATTGGCGGTCTCATACTCATTAATGAGGTTAAAAGTAGGACTTGCGACCTGTTCTTTTACCTGAAGCGCCTGGCAAATTTCTTTTATGAAAGTTGTCTTGCCCGCTCCCATTTCTCCATAGAATGCCCAAATGGTTTGGCCGTTGGTGTTTTCGAGTAATTCGCGGGCAGCAATTTTTAAATCATCTATATTTTCAATGTGAAACTCCTTTTTCATACCTTAGGTTTTAATACGGCAAACGGTATCAAAAGTTCTTCTAAGGATACTCCTCCGTGCTGAAAAGTGTCTTTATAATATTTAACGTAGTGGTTATAGTTGTTCGGATAGGCTAAAAAATCCTGCTCCTTTGCAAATATAAATTTTGAACTGATATGAGGAGTGGGCAAATAAACATCTTTGGGTTTGGTTACTTCAAAAACCTCTTTTGGGTTATAATTCAGGTTACGGCCATGTTTATAGCGCAGGTTTGTGGTGGTTTTTCGATCGCCTATAACTTTTACCGGATTGTTTATTCTCACTGAACCATGATCGGTTGTAATAACTACTTTAATGCCTTTTTCGCTGGCAATTTTGAGTACTTCGTAGAGGTTCGAATGTTCGAACCACGAAATGGTTAGTGATCGGTATGCAGCTTCATCATTGGCCAGTTCTTTTATAACATCCATTTCAGTACGGGCATGCGATAGCATGTCGACAAAATTGTAGACCAATACGGAGAGCTGATGCTCTGGAATGCGACTGGCTTTTTCTAATATTTTCTGACCATGCGACTGGTTGATGATTTTTTCGTAAAACCATTTGTATTCCTTGCCGAAGCGCCTTAAAGTGTTTGATAGTAGCTCCTCTTCGTGTTGATTTTTTCCACCTTCTTCTTCATCGTTGAGCCACAAATCGGGATATAGTTTTTCAATTTCTGAAGGCATTAAGCCTGCAAAAAGGGCGTTCCGGGCATATTGTGTTGCTGTGGGCAGTATACTCGAAATTATTTCTTCATGCTCAATATCATAAATTTGGGAGAACAGGGGCTTTAACATCCGGTATTGATCCAGCCTTAAATTATCTATTACAATGAGCAGTATTTTCTCTTTGTCAGCCAATGGCAAAACGCGTTGTTTCATCACCTGGTGCACCATAAGTGGTCTGTCCTCATCTCCATGAAACCAATTAGGGTAATTTTTTTTAATAAACTTATAAAATTCTGTATTGGCTGAAGATTTCTGCATTTGCACCACTTCTTCCATCCCTCCCACGCCATTTTGCTGGAGCTCGGTTTCCCAGTATACAATCTTTTCATATACCTTCGCCCAATCCTGAAAGTTGCGGCAATCATTTATTTGCATGCCAATTTGGCTGAAAGCTGATTGGTACGATGAAGTGGTTTTTTCGCTGACAAGTCTTGTGTGGTCTATGTTTTTCTTGAGTGAGAGCAGTATCTGATTTGGATTTACAGGTTTAATGAGGTAGTCCTGAATTTTGCTGCCTATGGCTTCTTCCATAATTTGCTCTTCCTCACTTTTGGTAATCATGACTATGGGCACCTCATTTCGCAGTTCTTTCATGCGCTGCAGGGTTTCTAGTCCTGATATTCCCGGCATGTTTTCGTCCAGAAAAACAATATCGAACACCTCTTCTTGTAATGTTTTTATACCGTCTTCGCCATTGTTGGCTGTGTTAACTTCATATCCTTTCTTTTCCAGAAACAAGATATGTGGTTTTAGTAATTCAATTTCATCATCGACCCAAAGGATTTTAATTGTGCGCATGGTTTTTACTATTAAGAACGTAAAATGTCTGAAATATTATTTATTCACTAGCCTGCTCGCGCCTTTTTACATAATTTTCCTGAAAAAATTCCATATATTGACTGGCCGCCTTTGTTTCGAAGAGCTTTTTGTAATTCTCTTCTGAGATGACAAAATGAATGTAGTTTTTCTTTGAGATATCCTCGTATACTTCTTTAATGTAGTTTATCGATTCGTAGTAGTTCATGGCGTTGTACCATGTAGTAAACGGCTCTACGGTTATAGCCTGATAGTCAGCAGAAAAAACAAAATCCTTCACTTTAAAGTCGAGAATACTGTAATAATCGATATTAAAGTTCGATATGTTAAATTTCACAAGGTTTGCACTGGCTATGCGCGTATCTATAATGCTAACATAATAGTGGGGAACGCGTTCCTGCATTTTGAAGTCCACCTGCACCTCTTTTTTGGTTTTGTCTGCAATGGTTTTTTCTTCTTCTTTTTCTTCCACACCCTGTGGTTTGGTCTGATCGGTAGTCATGTAGCGCACCAGGTCTTTTGCATACGGGGTTTCGTTGCCTGCGGGGAATTGAGTTATATAATCATTAAGATAGGCAACAAAAGTGGCAGAGTCGGCCATGCGACCTTTTGCTATGGTGTTTAACAGTGCAAATTTGCTGTAAAGCTGGTGTTTTGCAAATGCTGTATCAGCCCTTCTGAAATTGTTTATTACCTGCTGGTACTCGCCTTTTTTAAACAGGCGCCATGTCGTACGGTAAAAGAATTTTGCCTGTTGCTCTTTTTCCTGTATTTTTTTAATGTAATCCGGGTTGGTCATTAAACGTGCATAGAGCGATTCCGGATATTGTTGAATAATAATGTTTCGGTATCTTTCGGCCTCCTCGCGCTCCCGCATTTCATCATACATTTTATACATTCGGTAATATACCGTAATATTTTTCTCAAAGCCGGGATATCGACTCAATAATTCTTCGTATGTGTTGGTTGCCTTTGGCAAATCTTCCAGCTTAACTCTATATACATTGCCAAGTTCATAATAAGCATGTTGTATTAAAGAATCTGAAACGGCCAGAGCACTATCTGTAAGTGGTAAGTTTTGCAGATAGTATTTGCGTTTTTTATTGTCGGTAACTTTGGTTGAGTCTTCGCCCTGCGTGTTTTCAGCCATAGGGTCGCTTGTCATTTGGCTCTTGTTGCTTCTGCGCCAATTATCTTCAAGTTCTCTCTGTCCCCACTTTTGTTTAAAAGAGTTCTCTCCCATGCTCACTGCTGTTGGATTGTAAAAATACCATCCTCCTCCCTGCCTTTGACGGGTGTCTTGCTGCTGGTTTTGCATGGCCAGCCTGTTCATACGTTCCTCTTCCATCTGGCGTTTCTCTTCTTCAATAAGGTCTTCAATAATTTGGTCTATTAAGGCTGACCGTTCTGATTGGCTCATTGCAGCAACCCGTTGCAGGCTATCCTGATGTTCGATAGTTGTAATGTGTGTTACAAGCTCGTTGAGGTTTTGAGATTTATTGTAAATTTTTTCGTAGTTGCGACGTTTTTTATCAATGAAACCCATTGCACTATCATAGTACATTTGAGCATTTTTATAGTCGGGTTGTTCAAAATATATATTGGCTACAGCAAGGTATGATTCTGTTTTCTGGTAATTGTTTTGCACCGATACTGCTGCTGATTTCCTGTAGTATTTTAGTGCTTCCGGTATATTATTTTTATTTTCTTCGATCGAACCCAGTGCAAAATATATTTGATCCTGGTACTCTTTATTTTTGTCATCTTTGAGCATTTTTTTCAGCTCTTTCTGGAGGTCCTCTGCCGATCCTTGTGTGGTTCGGTATAATTGTGCCATATTGATGCGTGCATTAAAAACCATTTCATAAATGGGGTTTTTGCGCATTACAATGGCATAGTTTTCATTGGCTTTGTCGTTATTCTGCAGTTCCTGGTATATTTGAGCAAGGATGTAATGATAACGATATTTTTTAGTTTTGTCTTTGGCAAGCGGTATGGCCTTTTCAAGTTGTTTGGCCGCTTCTTTAAATTCGTATTGTTTTTTGTGATATTCTGCTACTGTCAGGTATAATGCTTTGTCCAGCCTTTTGGGGAATTGATTGTCGCCCTGCATAAGTTCGATGAGCTCTTTTGCCCGGTCGAATTTATCCATTTCAAGATAGGTTCTTGTAAGCCATAATTGACCGTCATATTTAATGGGCATCATGGAGTATTCCCTAATTATGAAACGGAATGTTTCTATGGCCTGAAAATATTCGTGCTTATAAAGTTCAGCTTTTCCTTTCAGCAGGTAGGCATCGTCTACGTGTTTACAATATTCGGGTAAGTCGTTAAACTCTCTGTTTTTCCGCTTTCTTTTTTCTGGTCTTGCAGTAATGGAGTGTTTTTTTACCACTTTTGAGGCTTTTTCCTGCACTCTGCCCATGTCGCTGTTTACTACTGTTGCTGCACCATCGTTTGAATAGTAGAAAATATTCAGCATCCTGGCATAATTGTCGTTGGGCTCATCCATTAACCTGTTTTCACCTGATTTAAATGCGTCTTGTGCATTGTACAATGCATTAAAATAGGCTGTGAGGTTATGGTAAGCTCTTCTGATGGCCGTGTTTTTCTCTGTAGAACAAGAATATAGCAGCCCTCCTAAGAGTGCTGCTATAATAACTATATTGCGAATTCTGCGTTTCAAAAGCTTTTGGTTTTGTGGTTCTGAACGTAAAATTAGTACAATTATTTTCTTGTAATTTGTACGGGTTCAGTCGGAGGCAATTCATCATTACGAATATTTACAGCCTCAATTACGTTTTCTGCCAGTTTCGAAAATTGTTTACCTAATATGCTGTCTGTATCGGTCGCGGCTGGTACACCTTTTTCGCCACTTTCCATTACACCCTGTACAATTGGAATCTGTCCGAGTAAACTAAGTCCGTGTTCATTGGCGAAATTTTTGGCGCCATCTTTACCGAAAAGATAATACTTATTGTCCGGTAATTCTTCCGGAGTAAACCAGGCCATATTTTCAACCACGCCAAGCACGGGCACATTAATGGTTTTTTGGTGGAACATGCTCATTGCTTTTTTAACATCGGCAATGGCTACTTCTTGCGGTGTGGAAACCATTATACCCCCGTTCAGCGGCACTGTTTGCACCATGGTAAGATGAATATCGCCTGTGCCAGGAGGTAAGTCCACAACCATATAATCAATTTCTCCCCATTTGGCCTGAAGCAACAGCTGTTTAATTGCACTTGTTGCCATGGCACCACGCCATATTAAGGCATCGTCGGGATTAACAAAAAAGCCAATTGACAGGGTCTTTAGTCCATATTTTTCAATAGGGATGATCATTTCCTGACCATTCTCTTTTATAACCTGTGGCCTTTCGTTTTCAATATTGAGCATTTTGGGAACTGATGGACCATATATGTCAGCATCAAGTAAAGCTACTTTGGCTCCTGTATTGGCCAGTGCAACGGCCAGATTTACGGCAACGGTTGATTTACCTACTCCTCCCTTACCTGAAGCAACAGCAATAATATTTTTCACCTTGCCCATTGCTGAATGGTCTTCCTCTTTTTTCAATGCTTTAACTTTAATGTTTCCTCGTATCTCAATATCGCCAATCTCTTTTTCCAAAGCCTGAACACAAGCTTTTCTAATGGTTTCGATATTGGGATCGGTGTCGATCGGAAAAACCAGCGTGAAGTTTACTTTTTTTCCTTCGATTTCCAGTTCCTGGACCATGCCCAGTGATATGATGTCTTTATTTTCTTTTGGATGTTTTACTGTGCGTAGAACAGTAAAAATTTGTTTGGTTGTTAGTGCCATAATAGCTTGATTTTAAAATTGGGACGGATCCCAAAGGTGTTTATCTAAATCTATAATTTGATTGTTATCAATTTCTATGCCTTCGTTTTCTAATAATTCAACCATGCTGTTACCCGGGAAGTATTTGCTGCCGGTTAGAAACCCTTTACGATTTACAACCCGGTGTGCAGGTATACCGTCGAGCCATGCTTTTTTGGCATTTAATGCCCAACCCACCATTCTGGCTGACTGGGGGCTGCCAATTGAACGGGCTATTAGTCCATAGGTGGTGACTTTTCCCGCGGGCACTTGCCGTGTAATTTCATATACCTTTTCATAGAAATGCTTCATCTTCTGTTGCTGGTTCGGCTAAATGAGATTCTTTATTTAATTGAAATTTTAAATATGTTATTGTGGGGTTGCCTTCTAAATATAGTGCTTCGTAATGCGTTTTTATGGTTAATTCGTCCTTATAAATAGGGCTTTTGTAGAGGTTTCCTGTATCTGCCAGTATTTTTAAGTTGTTGCTTTCCAATACCTTTTTTGTATAGCGATACAGAAACATACTATCGGTTTTAAGGTGTATTTTTCCCTCGTTTTTCATAATTTTTTGGTACATGCTTAAAAAAGAGGTGTGGGTCATTCGTTTTTTTCTTCTTCTCTTTTTTCTTTGTGGATCGGGAAAAGTAATCCAGATTTCAGATACTTCATTTGTTGCAAAAAAATGGTCGAGGAACTCAATTCTTGTTCTCAGGAAATAGACATTTTTTATCTGTTCCTGGTCACTGATTTTCGCACCCTTCCAAATCCTTGCTCCTTTTATATCAATGCCCAGAAAGTTTTTTTCAGGATGTTTTTTTGCCAGATTTACCGCATATTCCCCTTTGCCACAACCCAACTCCAAAACAAGTGGATTGTTGTTCCCGAATATTTCTTTATGCCATTTTCCTTTTAGCTCATGATCTTTTTTAAGGTATGTATCCAATGAGGGTTCAATTACATGAGTAAAAGTTTTGTTCTCTTCGAATTTGGCCAGCTTATTTTTCCCCACCTTTAATTCAGTTTTTCAATTCGCACCCCTATGTCTGTTATTCCTTCCAGTTTTTCTTTGCGCATACCGTGTTGCAGGGTTAGTTCGTATTTTCCTGTTCTGGGAAAACGAACCCTGGTTTTGTAAGGAATTTTGTTTGTCCAGATACTTCCGAAACCGGATCCTAACCATTCGCCTTTGTCATCGGCTAATATGCAATTTATGGTATCTCTAATGTGCTGATTTCCGGGTAGGTCAGTGTCTGCAAATATGATCAGGTTTGAAAAATCGTATTCGCCGGTATTGCGAATGTTGAGATACATACTGTATATGGCCAAAGAATCGTCAATGTTGAACTGGAAATTTTTAAGTGAATCCATGTGCCATTGTTCTTTGGGCATGCCGCTGTATTGATCAAAAACACTGTCCCTGTCACACCCAATAAATGCAAACAGCATCACAAATAAAAGCAAACTAACGTTTTTCATTTCTTCTGGGATTTCGACGTTTCTTACGTCGTTTAGGGTTCTTCTTTTTATTGCTGTCAAATCGGGTCAGGCTCTCGGTTCCTACTGAATTTGTGTAGTCAAGTTCTGCCTTGTTGCCGGTCGTATTGATGTCGATGGTTTGTTCTTTCCACGTTTCTACTACAATGCCCTTTTTGTTGGCCTGAAGTATCTCTTTTACCCTTTCAGGAGTTAGAGCAATAATTTTTGAACTATTTTCAGCGATGGCCTGATAGTACATAATGCGCCGGAAGACGTCTGTTTTTTGGTGGTAAGCCGTGCCCAGCTTTGATTTAATCTCCTTATCGCTTTGTGGAAAATCTTTTTGAGCATCAATGTAGCTGTCAAGCTCGTAGTTAAGACAGCATTTGAGCTTTCCGCACTGCCCGGCCAGTTTTTGTGGGTTCAGGCTAAGTTGTTGCACCCTGGCTGCATTAGTGGTAACCGACACAAAGTCGCTAATCCAGGTAGAGCAACATAACTCACGTCCACATGAACCAATACCTCCGATGAGGCCGGCTTCCTGGCGTGCGCCTATTTGTTTCATCTCAACCCTGATGCGAAACCTTTCAGCGAGCACCTTAATGAGCTGACGAAAATCAACCCGGTCTTCAGCAATGTAATAAAAAATTGCTTTTGTGCGGTCGCCCTGGTATTCAACATCACCAATTTTCATGTTTAATTTTAAATCGCGGGCAATTCTTCGCGATTCAATCATGGTTTCATGCTCAAGCTCCTTGGCTTCTTCCCATTTCTCTACATCGGCTTGTTTGGCCTTGCGATATACTTTTTTGAGTTCGGCACCGGCAGGAACTTTATACTTTTTCATCTGTTCCCTTACGAGTTCTCCGGTGAGGGTTATTACACCAATGTCATGCCCCGGTGATGCTTCTACTGCCACTATATCGCCAACCCTGAGGTTGAGTTGGTTTACGTTTTTATAAAATCCTTTTCTTGTATTTTTAAAACGAACCTCTACTACTTCGTTAATGGCGCTGGGTTGAACCATTTTGTACATCCAATTATGTACATTTAATTTCGATCCACACCCTGATAAGCACTCCCTGTTGGCATGAGCTCTGTTTTCGTAACAACCACATGTGTTTTCAACTCTGCTACTCATGTCAAACTATTTTAGTTGCAGCTTTTTTAACTGCATACGATTCTTAACTTACAAAAATACTATTTTTAATGGCTTTAGCAGAGTTCATTGCCATTTTTCTTGTATAAATACGCACAAGCCGGTTTATTTGCTAAATTCCTATTTAAAAGTTGTTTTTGTCAACCATTAGTTTGAGCTGTTTTTTAGGTTTTCGTGGATTTTTATAGCCAGATCAAACATCACAATTTTTGTGTTGACATTCCGGGTAATATGGAAAATAGCTTCTTCAAGCTCACGTGAAAGCAGATTTGCCGTACTGGGATTGATCATTTTAGAAAAATTTTGCGAAAATTTTCGCTCTTCTTCGGTCAAATGCACCATATCCTCAAGTTGCATGTTCAGCGCCATGTTGTTGCGAACCAAAAACAGACAATATTGCAGGAATTCTACAATGTTGTCACGCGACATTGTTTTAAAATCGTTGACTATTTTATTAATATTTTCAATGTTGAAGGAGTAGCTCATTCTGAAATATTCGATAAATCGGTCCAGGTTTTTTCCTAATTCATCACTATTGGCAACCAGTGAAATGGCTTTGTTAAAACTTCCGTCGGCAAAAACAGCCAGCTTTTGCGCTTCATTTTCTGGCATTTTAAATTGTGCACGGAGGCCCTCTGCAATTTCGTCAGTTTGTAATATTTGTGTGCGAATAAGTTGTGAACGGCTGATGATTGTGGGTAAGATAAGTTCTGTGCGGTCGCTGATTAATAGAAATATGGTTTTCTCGGGCGGTTCTTCAAGGGCTTTGAGCAACTTGTTTGCTGTCTCCATATTTACTTTTTCCATCATCCAGAAAATAAAAATTTTATATTTTCCACCGTAGCTTTTCAGGCTAAGTTTATGGATAAGCGCCTCATTTTCGCTGACAAAAATTCCGGCTTGTTTGTTTTCAGCATTGAGCTTTACAACCCAATCGATATAAGAAAAGTAAGGTTGTGCCTTAAAAAGTTCTCTGAAAAGTTCTATAAAATCGTCGCTTTTAGGCTTATCTGTAGATTTCTTTTTAATGACAGGGTATACGAGATGTAAGTCGGGGTGCTCTAAATTTGAAATTCGTTTGCATGAGCTGCATTCACCGCAAGAATCAGTCTCTGTCGGATTTTCGCATAATAAAAATTGCGCATATGCCATTGCAAGCGGAAGTTTGCCACTCCCTTTGGGCCCTGTAAAAAGTAGGTTGTGACTTATGCGGCCTGATGCTGACATGCCGGTTAACTGTTTTTTTACCTTGTGTTGTCCCAGTACTTCACTAAACTTCATAAAAACTTTTTTTTGTTTTCCGAAAACGTGTGCGTAAAAAAAACCTTCTTTTCATGCTGTTTCTGCATGGATTATGCATTATTTTTAACCTCAAATAGATTTTATTTTGCGTTGGTAAAGTTAGAAATTTTGTAAATTTGATTATCAAAACCCATATAATAAACCTAATTAATTATGCAGGACATTACCGCTTATAAATTTAAGAACAAAAAAGCCCTAATCAGGGTCGATTTTAATGTGCCACTGAACGATCAGTTTGAAGTGACAGATGATACCCGCATCAAAGCTACGATGCCAACAATTAAAGAGGTTCTAAAAGGTGGAGGCAGTGTAATATTGATGTCTCACCTTGGCCGTCCGAAAGGGGCAGAAGAAAAGTATTCTTTGAAACACCTAGTTCCTGCACTTGAAAAAATTACAGGTAAAGATGTGATTTTTGTGTCGGACTGTATCGGTGATGAAGCCGTGAAAGCTAAAAAAGACCTGGCCCCAGGAGAAATTCTTTTACTGGAGAACCTGCGATTTTATCCGGAAGAGAAAAATGGCGATGCTGAGTTTGCAAAAAAACTCGCCGAAGGAGCAGATGTATATGTGAATGATGCTTTTGCTACTGCACACCGTGCTCATGCATCAACTTCTATTATCGCAGCACTTTTTGGTCCGAATAAAATGTTTGGAAAAGTAATGACCAACGAGATTCAGCATCTGGATAAAGCCTTAAATGCTCCCAAGAAAGGTTATACTGCTATTATTGGTGGAGCAAAAGTTTCAAGTAAAATTATTGTCATTGAGCAATTGCTTAAAAAGGTCGATAAACTCGTTATTGGAGGCGCAATGGCTTACACTTTTATCAAAGCTCAAGGCGGCAAGGTGGGCGATTCAATGGTAGAAGAAGAGTATATTGATACCGCCAAAAAAGTGATGGAAGCTGCCGCTAAAAACGATACCGAAATTATTTTACCTGTCGATTCAGTGAACGGCGATGCCTTTAAAGCTGATGCTAATACACAGGTTACTCCGGCTGATGCTATTGAAGCTGGTTGGATGGGAATGGATATAGGACCAGAAACACTCACGCGTTTAGGTGATATCATCTCCAAATCAAAAACTATTCTGTGGAATGGGCCGGTTGGAGTATTCGAAATGGAAAAATTTGCCCGTGGTACATTCGGTATTGCTCAAATGATTGCCGATGCTACAGACAAAGGATTATATTCACTTGTTGGTGGTGGTGACTCCGTTTCGGCGCTTAATAAATCAGGGCTTGCAAACGAAGTGAGTTATGTGTCAACTGGTGGAGGAGCTATGCTCGAGTATATTGAAGGCAAAAAATTGCCAGGAATAGCTGCAATAGGATAATTCCATAATATAATTTGTTGGTTAAAGGGGTCATGAAATGCTTTTCATGACCCTTTTTTTTAGTTTTTTGTGTTTGATGCCTAATAATTTTCATCGAAGCTTAAATAAATTTGGGATTTAGTAATCTTACCGTTAAATTCATCACAAAAAAGTGAAAATAAGACTTACCTCCATATTTCTCCTGTTGTTTTCTGTATTAACCTTGCAAGCCTCCAATAAATACAAGGTGTTGATTGAAAACCATTATTCAAAAAATGTAAAAATTGTAAAAACCGACAGTCTTTGGATTAAAGTTCAAATACCGGAAAATGCCCAGTACCGTTTTCATAAAGATAGCCAGTGGCAACAAAACGGTTCCAATATGGCAGGTTTTTATTCTGCTGTTAATGCCGATCATATATTATACATAAAGCACGCTGATGGGAAAATAGAAGAAGCAAGATTAATTGTGAAGCAGCAACGTGTGTTGTCTATCTGGTTTTGGATTAGTGCTTTGTTGTTTTTATTAAGTCTCATTTGGCTTATTGTGCGATACTTTAAATATCGGTTTTCTGTAGAGCGTTTAGATTTGGAGTTGCGCCTGCAAAAAACTACCGAACGCATGATAGAGCAGCGGCAGTCGTATGAGGCCAAGTTAGCAGAGCGCTTGCCAAAAGAGGAAGTGGAAGAACTTAAAGTACAGGGAAAATCGAAGCGGTACAAAATGGTTACCGTGCTGTTTTCCGATGTGTCAGGGTTTAGTAAATTGACATCGAAAGATAACCCTGATAAGCTTGTCGATGACCTGGACAAATTCTTTTATAAGTTTGATCAGACTGTTAAAAAATATAATATTCAGAAAATAAAGACAGTTGGCGATACATATATGTGTGCCGGTGGTATTCCAAAAAAGAACCGTACCAATCCTATTGAAGTTGTGCTTGCGGCTCTTGAGATGCAGCAATATATTGACGGATTAAAATCAAAATACCCTGACTCTGAAAACAGGATTTGGGGGTTAAGAATTGGCATACATACCGGGCCCGTTTTTGCAGGCAAAGAGGGACTTAAAAAGCAATCGTTCGATATTTGGGGCGAAACAGTGAATATTGCAAGTCGCATGGAATCATCGGGCGAAATAGGAAAAACTAACATTAGCGGCAATACATACGAACTCATACGCGATTATTTTATTTGCAATTATCATGGAAAAATGCCCGTAAAATATCGTGGCGATGTAGATATGTATTTTATCGAAGGCTTTCGACCTAATCTTTCGGTTAATAAGCAGGGATTTATTCCAAACGAAGATTTTTATATAAAGCTTGCTTTTATTCGATTTGATGACCTGGAAGAGGAGGTAATGGACTTGCTCGAACGTCAATTACCGGATAATTTGGCATATCATAATTTGAAACACACCATTGATGTGGTTACTCAAGTAGAGCTTATTGGCAGGCAAGAAAAGATAAGCGAACGCGATATGCTGTTATTAAAAACAGCTGCTTTATTCCATGACACCGGTTTTACCCGGGGGTATAAAGACCATGAATTGTTGGGCATACAAATAGCAAGAGAGATTTTGCCACGTTTCCATTACAGCGAGGAGCAAATTGAGGCAATATCCGATTTGATCTATGCTACAAAGTTGCCCCCAAAACCGAAAAATAAACTTGAAATGATCATTTGTGATGCTGATTTGGATTACCTTGGCCGGGCTGACTTCATACCTGTGTCAGAGACCCTGTTCAGAGAGCTTGTGGAGCATAAATTCATAGAAGACGACTATGATAAATGGAATCAAATACAAATAAAATTTATTGAATCACATCAATACTTTACCGACACTGCTAAAAGATTACGTGATGTTAACAAAAAAAAGCAGTTGGAAAACATTCGGAAACAATTAAAAAAATAGTTATATTGAAAAAATTTCGTAGATTTACCCATTGAAATGCCCAATTCTATGAGTCCAAAAAAGAAATACATTGTTATACCCTGGGATTTTTCTGAAGGTTCAGAAATTGCACTTAAGCACGCTGTACAGCTAGCCAAAGTTGTTAACAACGGTATTGCACTTTTGTATATAAACAATATCAAAGGCGGAATTTTTGGAGGCTTTAGCAAGAAGCACAAAGAAGACGAGCTTAAAAAAATAGAATCTGAATTGACGGCCAGGGCCGAAGAGATCAGTAAAGAGTTTGATCTTGAATGTAGAGCTTTTGTAAGACAAGGAAAAGCCAAACAAATTGCCCAGGAAATTATTCACACAGTAAATGCTAACCTCATGGTTATGTTTAGAGCTGTGCAAGGCAATAAAAATACATTAAGTGTAAGAGATTTTCTTCGGATATTAAAAGGTGCCTTTATACCTTTCATCATTGTGGAAACCCCACCATCTCACGATTATTATAAAGAAATTGTAGTTCCGATTGATGATGACCGCAGGTATCGGGAGTCCCTTGCCTGGATTATTTACATGTCAAATTACTACCAGTGCAATATTAACCTGATGAAACCCTACTTAACAGATGAATTCAGGAAAAAGGATCTCGCAAATAATGTATATTTCACCAAGAAAATGCTCGATAAGCAGAATATCATTTATGGTGTGAAAACCGCTAAGAAGAAAGAGGCTTTCAAGACAGCCATTTTTAATTTTGCCGGCATAATTGAAGCTGATATGGTTATGATGACCGCAAAATATTATTTAAAATGGATTAGTGGTAAAAGTCATGAATCCTTTGATATTCCCGTGATGTGCATTCCTCCAAGAGCAGACTTGTCGAAGTATTCCAGCTTCATTTAGTATGTTACTAATTTATATTGCGTAACACAAGTCTTTCATTGTAAATTTCGGTTGAATTGTTTACATTTGTGACGAGTGTAAACAACTTAACTATTGTTATTATGAAAAATATAGATTGGAGTAAATTAGGATTCGGATATTATAAAACTGATTACAATGTACGCGCCTACTTCAAAGATGGTAAGTGGAGTGATGTTGAGGTAAGCGATAAAGATACATTGGAAGTAAACATGGCTGCCTCAGGCTTACACTATGGGCAGCAGGCTTTTGAGGGAATGAAAGCTTTTCGTGGAAACGACGGTCAGGTTAGAGTATTTCGTTGGGAAGAAAACTTTAAGCGTTTGACCAATTCGTCAGAAGGCATAATGATGGCAAAAGTGCCTGAAGATTTATTCAAAAAAATGCTTTTTAAAGTAATTGAATTGAATAAAGATTATGTACCACCTCGCGAAACCGAAGCAGCCCTTTATATTCGGCCGATACTTTTTGGTTCAGGTGCACAGGTTGGCGTAAAACCATCCAATGAATATACTTTTGCCATTTTTGTAATGCCTGTCGGACCATATTTTAAAGAAGGATTCAAGCCTGTAAATGTACAAATTGTTCGTGATGCAGATCGTGCTGCACCTTTAGGTACAGGTACTTTAAAAGTTGGTGGTAATTATGCCGCATCATTGAAATCAGGCGAGCGCGCACATGACGAAGGTTATGCAGCGGCACTTTATCTAGATGCCAAAGAAAAAAAATATGTAGATGAATGTGGTCCAGCCAACTTTTTTGGTATAAAAAACAATACCTATGTTACACCCAAGTCTTCATCTATTTTACCTTCCATAACCAATAAGAGCCTCATTCAATTGGCCGAGGATATGGGACTAAAAGCAGAACGCAGACCAATACCAGTGGAAGAACTCGAAACATTCGAAGAGTGTGGTGCCTGTGGAACAGCTGCTGTTATATCTCCAATTGGTAAAATTGTCGACAGACAATCAGGTAAGGAATATGTGTATTCGAAAGATGGCAATGTTGGACCCACAAGTCAGAAATTATATGATGAACTTCGTGCAATACAATACGGTGATAAACCAGACCCACATGGATGGGTAACCATTGTCTGAAAAGTTTAAACGATTTGAATATTAGGCCGGATTTCCGGCCTTTTTTATGCAAAAAAATAAGGCTGCTCCATGATTGGAACAGCCCTTCTTCCGCTTATGAAAAAGCTACTACCCGTTTGTTACTCAACATTAAAAGTACAAACAATTTTTGAAATACCAAAAAATAGTTATCTACTCGCGTTTTTATCCAGTTCAATTCATAAATACGATATCTTTGTATAATGTTTTCTTCCTGTGTTGTCGGATAATTATTATTTTTACGTAAAAGATACCTAAGCCAATGACAGATACCAAGTTAAATTGCTTGATAGTAGATGACGAAGAGGTCGCACGTGAGGTAATGGCAAGTTATATAAGCAAAGTACCTTATCTGGAATTGAAAGCAAGTTGTGAAAACGCCATTGATGCTCATGAAGTTATTACACAGGAAGAGATCGATCTCGTTTTCCTGGACATTGAGATGCCCGGCTTAAGCGGAATAGATTTTTTGAAAACAGTAGCTCATAAACCTCATGTCATTATCTGTTCTGCAAATAAAGACTACGCAGTGGAAGGCTTTGACCTGGATGTTGACGACTTTATTTTAAAACCTGTTACTTTTGAGCGGTTTTTAAAAGCTGTTGGTAAAATCAGGGCAGAAGAAAAACCTATTGAACTTAATGAAAATTATTTTTATGTAAATGAAAATAAGCGTATGGTCAGAATAGATATGAGCAACATTATTTATATCGAAAGCCTGCGCGATTATGTACGCATAGTCACAACACAAAAGAAAGTAATTACCCACCAACATTTATCAGACTTTGAATCAAAATTACCTTCTGACCGCTTTATGCGAATTCATCGTTCTATAATTGTTGCAATCGATAAAATACAATCATTTACATCATCTTTAATTGATGTAGGTGAAAAGGAGCTTCCGGTCGGACGGAACTACAAAGAAGATGTGCAAAATAAATTGAACCGGCTCATTTGATGTATAGAATATACCTTTTTTGTTTGTTTATTAGCTTAATAAATCCAGGTTTTGGCCAGGGTAATTTGTTTGTGCATAATTTTTTACCCACCGATTATCCCGGACAAACACAAAACTGGGCTATTAAAACCGATTCAAATAATGTGGTGTGGATTGCCAATAAGGATGGATTAATGACATTTAATGGTCATCAATGGGATTTAATACAAACACCCCACCGTAGCACAATCAGGTCATTGAGTTTTGCCGATGATGGTACCCTTTACGCAGGCTCTATTGGCGATTTTGGGTATGTTGCGCGCGATACAACCAGGAATCAGGTATATCGTTCTTTATTAGATAGTGTTGGACAGGATGTTGAATTCACTGATGTTTGGAGTACTATTACATGCGGTGACACGACATTGTTTCTAACAGACAATTATGTTTTTATTTATCATAAGGGGTCTGTTGATTTGCTTTCGGGCGATCATCAATATTTTTACCTCGCATTTAAGGTGGCAAATCAGTGTATTGTACAGGAAATTGGTGGAGGTTTGTTTCGGTATGCGAACGGAAAACTCAATAAAATTGAAAATAGTAAATTTTTTGAACAGCGGCAGGTACATGCGATATTTAAGCAAGGTAATTCACATATTGTGGCAACCAAGTTTCATGGCCTTTTCAGGATTAAATTCGATGAGGCCCTTTCACGTATTCAAAGCATAGAGAAATTTAGGACTTCTGTAGATGAATTGCTAAAAGTGAGCACTGTTTACCAGGCTAAACCTGTATGTCCGAATTTAATTGGAATTGCTACTACCCACGCAGGTTTGTTTATTGTTGACTTTGAGGGAAAACTGAAATACCATTTTAATACCGACAATCAACTATTAACCGATGCTATTTATGACTTTACCTGCACACAAAACGGAGCTGTTTGGCTGGCGCAGGATATGGGATTAAGTCTTATAGAGTTAGGATTGCCAGTAACGCATTACGATTATAGTTCAGGAGTAAAGGGTACAGTATCAGCTATAGAGAAATTCGGTAATAAAATCTATGTCGCTACAGGATTTGGTTTGTATTGGGTCAATCCCGAAGTGCCAATGCATGAAAGAAAATTTCAGAAGGTTCGTAATATCAATATGCAAGCCTGGAATATGCTTGAAATAAAAGACGGGCCCACTTCTAAATTATTTGTAGCTACTGCGGCAGGTATTTTTAAGGTTGAAGAATCAAATGCCGTCCAGATATTCGAGTATCCAGATATTTATAAATTGTACATCTATCCGGAGTACCCTGATTACATGTTTGTTGGAACCAGAACAGGTTTGATCTTATTGAAAAAGGATGGCGAGAAGTGGAAATTGGTTCATGAATTTAGGTCCATAAGACAGCAAGTTCGGGATCTTGCTAAAGATTCAGATGGCAGTTTATGGATAGCTGCCAACTATAAGGGTTTTTATAAGCTTGATAAGATACAGTTAAAAGAACTAATTGATCACGAAGTAGCTCCGGTACTCAGTTTAAAAGATACAGCCAACGGACTTAATTCACTGAGAGGGCTGCAGTTTCAACAAACAGACAATCAACTACTCTATTCTTCTTATCCGCAGCTTTATACGTATGATGCTGCTCTCAGTCAATTTAAACCTTTCAAATTGACTGATGAACAATTGGATAGTGCAAACATTGAACACTTTAACAGAATAAGTGAAAAAACATTTTATTATACCACTCAAAAAGGGATGAGTGTCGATAGTACAACACTTATGCGGCTTCCCTATAGTGTCACGCATGCTGCCTGGATTGATAGTAATCAAATTTGGATAGGGTCTGAGCATGGATTGTATCATTACCTTTTTCACGAAAAGCGCACACTATCTCGAAATTTCTCAATTTATTTCAGTGCAATAAAGTTTGGTAGTGGTAGCTGGTTGGATATTTATAAGCAAAAACAACCTGTGAAGCAAGAACTGGAATTTGAGCATAATAGTATTTCAGTGGTTGTAAGTATACCTTATTATTATAATTATGCAGGCAATGAAATTAGTTTTTTCTTAAAAGGTTTCGATAAGCACTACGAACCCTGGAACCAGCAATTCAAGAAAAGTTATACTAATTTACCCCCCGGAAAATACACCCTTTATGCACGCGCCAGAAATACTTTTGGCGAAACGGTTAAGCGCCGCTTACTCGAACTAACCATTAATCCTCCTGTTTATCGTACTACTTATGCATACATTTTATATGTTTTGTTGTGGGGCGTTATAATGTTTTTAGCCATACGTTACAGAACCAAGCAACTCAGAAAGTCGAAAGAAAAGCTTGAAAACGTAATTCAGGAGCGCACGCAACAACTTTTAGACAAAAATGAAGAAGTAATGCAGGTTGCCGATATATTGAAGGAGAACAATAAAAAACTAAAAGAGCTATCAATTGTAGCTGAAAAGGCCGGAAATGCTGTAGCTATTTTCAATAAAGATGGTAAGCTCGACTATTGTAACGAAGCATTCGAGAAGCTTTATGGTTATACTTGTGAAGATTTTACAGCCGAAAGAGGTAACTTTTTATTCGAAAACAGCGAATATCCACATATTAAAAAAGCTTATGAAGAAGCCCTTGCTAAAAAGAAGTCGGTGCAATATGAATATTTTACGCTATCAAAAGATCACGATGGTTTGTGGATTCACACCACACTTACTCCTGTGTTTAGAGATGAGGGTGAGCCGGAACAGTTTATAGCCATCGATACAAATATTACCCAGTTAAAAAATGCCGAAGAAGAAGTGCGTTTTCAAAAAGAGGAGTTGGAGCGCAAAAGCAAAGAACTGGCAGAAAAAAACCAGGAGCTTCAGCGGCTTTCGATTATAGCACGTGAAACAGATAATGCCGTGATTTTAACCGACAAAGAAGGTGCCCTTTTGTGGGTGAATGAGGGTTTTACAAGACTTTATGGTTATACGCTGGAGGATTTAAGACAAAAACGAGGCAATGTTTTTAATATGAGTTCCAATGAAAGAATAAGGCAATACATTGGAAACTGGCCCGAGCACAGGAGCTCAATAACTTATGAGTCGCAAAATACCACCCGGGATGGAAATAAAATTTGGGCACAAACGACACTGACTCCGATTCGCGATGATGATGGAAATATTGTACAAATCATAGCAATTGATAGCGATATTACAGCGCTCAAAAATGCAGAGATGCAAATTGAAAAGCAGCGCGATCAGCTTAAATCCCTCAATGCAACAAAAGACAAATTCTTTAGTATTATTGGTCACGATTTACGAAGTCCGTTCGGAAATTTTGTAAATATGACCAATATAATCATGCAAAATATTGCTACCTCAGATAAAACCACGTTGCTAAACTATGTGAGCAAACTACAACGCAGTGCCCAGAATTCATATAATTTACTTGAAAATCTGCTTGATTGGGCGCGCCAACAGCAGGGTCGCATAAAATACTATCCCGATTTTGACGATATTACTTCGGTAGTTGAAGAGATGACCGAACTTTTATTGCCATTGGCCGAAAGAAAAAAGATTAAGGTAAATCTGATTTACGATGAACCCATTTATGCCTATTTCGACGAACATATGATTAAGACGGTTGCGCGTAATCTTTTGTTTAATGCATTGAAGTATACGCCGTCTGGTGGAGAAATTAATCTCTATTTCGAGGAAGCAAAGGGATTTGTAAAGTTCTTTGTACAAGATTCGGGCATTGGGATAAAACCTGAAATGCAAAATAAATTGTTTCATGCCGAAACACATTTTTCGACACTTGGAACCGATAAAGAGCGGGGAACGGGTTTGGGTTTAATCTTATCAAAAGATTTTGTTGAAATGAATGGAGGTACTATTGAAATACAGAGCGACCCAGGCAAAGGTAGTACATTCATTATCACGCTTCCAGATCGCGAACCTTAAATATAACTAATAAAAGATTTTTATAGCATTGTTTTTTAGTGTTTTATCGCTAAAACAATTTTGTTGTGTTTTTGTTATTGGGCTATCAAATGTGTTTAAAAACAAAAATTTATGAACCGTATAGCTCAGTTTATTATTCTGCTGATATTTATTCAGGCCACGTCACTTCAATCCCAGAATAATAAAATTTCACTGGAACGTGCTGTAGAGACCTCGTTAAAAAATAACCCTGCGCTTAAACAATGGGAGGCCCGGCTTAAGGCCAAAAAACAAGAGCGTAAACTCGCTTATGGAATCGAAAACCCGGAACTAACCTATTTTAAGGAAGGTATTAACGATAATACCACTCCTGCTTTCGATGAACAAAGAATTGCCATATCACAATCAGTAGATTTTCCGCTCAAAAGTATATATAAGGTTAAAAAGTCGAAGGGAGAATACAGGGTTTTGGAAATGCAGTTTCTGGCATTTAAACGCAACCTTACGGCAAATGTAAAGAGGCTTTACGTAGACCTTTTGTATGCAATTTATTACCAAAAATTGACCGGCGAACAATTTACCCTGGCTAAAAACCTCAATGATGCAGTTCAAAGTCGTGCGGAAGCAGGTGCTGGCACAGGCATGGATCAATTAAAGGCTGAAATTCAACTGGCCAAAGCAAAAAATGATATAGATTATGCCGAAAGGATATTGCACCAGGCCCGTTACGAGCTCTTCAATGTGATGGGGTTGGGGGAAGATGATCAAAAGTATACAATAGCTTTTGACGATACACTTAGAACAAAAAATGATGTCATTGATCAGGATGCAGCACTTGAGTTTACTTCAAAACATCCTAATTACACATCTTACGTAGAAAAACAAAGAGCAGCTGAATATGGTGTTAAAGCCGCAAAAAGTGGCTATTTGCCAGATATCAGCTTTAGCTTATACCAACAGGATTATGGAGATGGATACGATTTTACCGGTTTTGAAGTAGGCCTGAGTATACCTTTATGGTTCACGATTAACCAGCATGTTAAAACACAACAAGCTTTAGCAAAACTTGAGGAATTTCAATGGAAACAAAAAGAAGTATTGCTGAATATGAAGATGCAAATAGAGCATGCATGGCATAATTACGAAGCCTCAAAGCAAAACCTTGAGCGCTTTAAGGAGATTATTGCTATTAAATCAGATAAATTAAGATCATTGACACTCGAGGCTTATAAGCTTGGTGAAATTGATTTGCTTAATTTGCTTAATGCACAACAACTCTATCTTGATACAAGGAAAAACTACCTTAAAGTTTTACAAGATTATTATTTACAACTTATAGAGCTTGAAAAGTATATGAATAAAGAAATTGTTTATTAATCAGAAAAAACAGAACCATGAATAAATCGGGATTCTTCATCGGGATAATATCAATGTTAATTTTAGCAACGTCATGTGATGATGAAAAAGGTGTAAAAGTTGAAAATGAAGAGATTGGAACACCACCATCTCTGGTATCAGATTCTGCCCAAAAACAGATGATCGAGTTGTCTGACAAAGAGGTTAAGGAGCTGAAAATTAAAACGGTGGATGTGACAAGTGATGTAAAAAATTATAAGGTCATTGCACCCGGAATGACAGAGCCACACCCTAAAGATGTAAGTATCATTAGTGCTCCTATAGAAGGAAGAGTAGCAAAAATTCTTGCTTTTGAAGGAGATTATGTTCAGAAAGGTAGTATAATATTGCAAATGGAAAGTCTTACCTACGGATCGCTTGTGGCAGAATATGTTCAGGCTAAATCGGAAGAAACTTACCAACAAAGCAGGTTGGATCGCATGAAACAACTTGTTGAGAAAGATATTAATTCGGAAAGCGACCTGGAGAAGGCCCGGGCTGATTACCAAAGGGCTTCAGCATCAGTGAATGCTGCTTATTCAAAGTTGAAGGCTATTGGCGTAGCAGACCGCGATATTGATAACCTGAAACCAAATAAAAAAATTAAGCCTTTGCTCAATATTTATGCTCCAATTAGCGGCACCATTGATCAGCGCCAAATTGAGCAGGGAGAAGCCGTTAATGCTTATGAGAAATTGGAGCGAATAATTAATCCGGGAAGGGTTATGGTAAAGGCTTATCTGAGCCCGGAAGATGGTCAATTTGTAAAAAAGGGTGACCAGACCAACATCATGCGGCGCCAGAATCGGGAAAAGTTTATTGAAGGCACAGTTGCAAGTATAAATCCGGGCCTTGATGAAGGAAGCCGCTCTATTGTGGCTAATATTCCGATCCGTAATAATGGTAATTGGCCATTGCCCGGTACAAGCGTGCGTATCGAAATTGAAACAACCACCCCGGCCGAGGTCATTATGATACCGATGGATGCAGTTACTTATGATGGAAATGAGCCCGTGGTGTTTGTGAAGCACAGCAAAAGCCTTTATGAAAAACGATATCTGCAAATATCTGAGTTGCGTGACCGGTATGCATTGGTGCAAAAAGGACTAGAGGGTAATGAAAAAATAGCGGTAAGCCAGGTATTCACGCTCAAAGCATTATCGCGTTATGAGAAATTTGCCGAATAGCATAACGATCATTTTTATTTTTTAATGTCAAACAAGATAAAACGCGCGATATGTTCAATAGTATAATTCATTTTAGTGTAAGACAAAAGTTTGTAGCCCTGGCACTTGTTGTACTGATGGCTGTAGGTGGTGTTTCAGCTTTGCTGAAAATACCTATTAACTCATTGCCTGATGTAACTCCGGTACAGGTTCTGGTTATAACCAAGGCAGGGCGTTATTCGCCTTACGACGTTGAGAAGCTGGTTAGTTATCCCATTGAAACTGCTATGAATGGTTTGCCTGATATTAAGGAAGTCCGGTCCATTTCTCAGTTTGGATTATCTGCGGTAACTGTTGAGTTTGACGAGGGCACGGATATTTACTTTGCCCGTCAAATGGTGAGTCAGAGACTTCAATCAATTAGAGGGGAGTTGCCTCAAGGGGTTTCATCACCAAAACTCGGACCCATATCGACTGCCATGGGAGAGATTTATCAGTATGTGGTCAAAAGTGATCAGCATTCACTCACCGAGCTCAGAGAAATGCAGGATTGGTTAATTGCGCCCCAGCTTAAAACCATTAAAGGGGTAACCGAGATAAACTCATTCGGCGGTTTTGTGAAACAATATGATGTGATTATTCAACCTGGCAAATTGCGGAATTATGGTATTGGTTTAAAAGATGTCATCAATGCCATAGAGAATAACAACAGTGTAGCGGGAGGAAATTACCTGGAACATAATCGTGAGCAATATATTGTTAGAGGTTTTGGACAAATTAGTCAGACAGATGATATTCAAAATATAATTGTAGACCGCATTAAAAATAAACCGGTTTACATACGCGATATTGCCCGGGTGGAACTAGGGAAACAAATACGTCAGGGCGGAGTAACCAAAGATGGAGAAGGCGAAGTGGTAACGGGCATTATTATGATGCTTCGTGGTGGTAATGGACGCAAGGTAATTTCCAATATCGAAGAGCGGATAACTACTGTCAATAAAAGTTTGCCTGAGGGTGTAGAGATAGAGAAATTTTATGATCAGTCTGATTTAATCGGACGAACTACTTCAACCATTTCTACCAACCTTATAGAAGGTGGATTTTTGGTAATAGCAGTATTATTGCTTTTACTTGGCGAAATTACAGGAGCTATTATCGTTGCGCTTGTCATTCCCTTATCAATGCTCTTTGCTTTTATAGGGATGCAGTATTTTGGTCTGGCAGCCAACCTTATGAGTCTTGGTGCCATTGACTTTGGTATGGTGGTAGATGGCTCTGTAGTAATGGTTGAAAACATAGTTGCCCGAAGACAGAAGAAACCTAAAGAAGACAAAGATATTAATGATACTGTTGAAAAGGCTGCTAAACAGGTTGTAAGGCCCATATTTTTCGGGGTACTCATCATCCTTATGGTATATGTACCCATAATGACCTTTAGTGGTATGGAAGGAATTCTTTATCGGCCTATGGCCATTACAGTAGCTGCTGCTGTTTTTGGTTCCCTTTTATTGGCTATTGTTTATGTGCCTGCAATTTCTGCACTTGTTTTCCGAAAGGGTGTCAAAACGAGAAAAAACAGAATTATAGCATGGCTAAAGCCCAAATACAATAATTTTTTGCAACGTTACCTGGAACGTAAAGTTGTTGTGTTGACCACAGCAATCGTAATTTTCGCACTTTCAATGGTGGTTATGGCGAGATTGGGAACTGAATTCTTACCTGAACTCGATGAGGGCTCCATTTTGGTTGAGCAGGTACGCATGCCTTCTGTTACCCTCGAAGAATCAATGGAGAATGCGAATTGGCTAGGAGGGCAATTAAAGGCCAATATCCCGGAAATAAAAACTGTGGTGCCTAAAACGGGCCGTTCCGATTTGGCAAACGATTGGATGGGTGTGCATCAAACAGATGTGTGGGTTTTACTAAAACCCCGCGACAAATGGCGCGAAGGCATGACCAAGCAAAAAATTATTGAGCAAATTGAACCTTACCTGAAAACAGAACCAGGGTTGGCATACAATTTCACGCAGCCCATTGCTATGCGGGTAGATGAGTTGACCAGCGGTGTTAAAAGCGATTTGGCTATAAAGGTTTATGGTGAAGATCTTGAGACTTTGAGTAAAATAGGCGGCCGTCTCTCTTCCGTAATTCGGACTTTAGATGGAACCGATAATCATTATGTAGAACAACCCATCGGTCAACCTTATTTGACTATAAAAGCTGACCGCGAAGCTATTGCTTCTTTTGGGTTGAATGTAAATGATGTGCAAAAAGTAATAGAAGCTGGAATTGGAGGGCAAAGTGCCGGCCAGGTTTTCGAAGGACAACGCCGGTTCGATATCATGGTACGTTATCCTGAAAATTTGAGAGATAAATTTGAAAAAATAATGGAGGTGCCCGTGCAATTGTCCAATGGCAGTTTTATTCCGCTAAAACGTGTTACAAATATTCAGGCGCAGGAAGGCCCCCGTGAAATTCAGCGTGAAAATGGTTGGCGCAGGCTTATTGTAGGTATCAATATTCAAAATATTGATATGGGCACTTATGTGGAGAATCTCCAAAAAGCTATTGATAAACAAGCAAATATTCCTGCCGGTTATTTCCTGGAGTATGGCGGCACTTTTGAAAACCAGCAACGAGCAATGAATCATCTATTATTGGTCGTACCATTATCTTTATTTATCATACTTGGGCTCTTGTATCTGAACTTTGGACATATTCGTTATGCTCTACTCATTCTGGTTAACCTGCCATTTGCATTGTCAGGAGGTGTGTTCTTTTTATGGATGCGCGATATGTATCTGTCCGTTTCAGCTAGCATAGGGTTTGTGGCGCTTTTTGGTGTAGCGGTGCTCAATGGAATTGTTTTAGTAGATCACATCAATCATTTACGTAAGGAAGGGTATTCACTGAAAGAATCAGTCATTGATGGCGCAACTGACAGGTTACGTCCGGTATTAATGACTGCCCTGGTGGCCAGTCTCGGTTTTATTCCTATGGCTTTTAACACCGGCCCGGGCTCTGAGGTTCAAAGGCCATTAGCTACAGTAGTTATTGGCGGTCTTGTAACTGCTACACTATTGACTCTTTTTGTATTGCCTACTATTTATAATTGGATGGAAAAAAGAAGGGCCATAAAAGAACAGGCATAATAATAGAAAACTAAAATATACAGAGGTGGCCTGTTTTTTGGTCACCTCTATTTTTTTATACACCTTACGGACATGCCAAAACGTTTGTCAGCAAAGTCGATATAGCTTTTACGGCCATTTTTTCCTATAAATAGCAACCAGGCCTGGCCGCGGAAACTTTTACTACGCGTCCAATAATTCCCACTATAATCGAGATCAATATATTGGCCATTTTCTGTTCTCCAGCCACTCTGAATAGCTTCAAAACCACTGCACCCTCCTTGTATTATTTCTTTTGAAGGATTTTTATTGTCGCGTGCTATTAAAAATAGTAATTGATTGAAATCTGCTTTTGTTGGCAGCTCCCATCCATCGGGACAGGCTTCCTTTGCGGTTTCCCAGTTGTATAAATAGCCATGCTCTGAAACGTACTGAGTGTCATCCAGGTAGGGCCAGCATCCTTTGGGTGTTTTATAGGCCAGGTTTTCTGCCATCCAAATTTGGTTGCCAATGCGCATCACTTTATAACGTTTCCCATCCCTTGAGTCTTCCAGTATATCTGGCTGGTTATGGTTTTCAGAAGATTGTGCAAAAAACGGTTTTGCAATGCAAATAATTATTGGCGTTGCAATAAAAAGTAGTGATTTATTGGCAGTTAATCTCAAATTCATGAATTAGCCTCTGGCTTAAAATTGGCTGTTTCAGTTTTCAATTTAATAAACTTTTGATTTAAAAATAAAAAAAGGACCAGTTTTATCTGACCCTTTTTCTAATTAATAACGGCTTACATATTTTAATGAATAAGGTTGCTGATTTTAATTCCTGCATAGATCATTCGTGGTAAACCCGGCCCATAAATATAGCCCGGGTCACGGTCGTCGCCATAATCAAAGTCGTCCTGATAGGAATTGAAAATATTTTTTACACCCCCATAGAATTGCATGGTAGCACCATTGAGCTTCCAGTTAAAGCGGGCTTTTATACCGATGTCATAAAAAGGATTGCTTTCCCGCAATTCTCTTTCTGAATTTGCTGGAAGTGTATTGCCAAAGTAAGGAACCAACATTGAGCCAGTATAGTTTCCGGTCAATGAAAAGCCGAGTTTCTTTATAACCTGATAATCTATTGTTAGGTATCCATAATCACTGGGAGTGCGCAAGAATGATGTTTCTTTAAATTCCTGAGCATTTTCGTATTTGCTGCTTTGGTAAGTGAAACTGCCTTTGAACGTCAGTTTTTCTGTTGGAACAACGTTGATTTCTATATTGACACCTGCTACTGTAGCTCCACCGTCAGCGTTTACGCGCGTATAGGTTACTGTTCCGGTTGAGTCTGGATCAGAGAATTCATTGGAAAAAGCATCCATAAGTTTGGTATAAAAACCTTCTGCGAGTATTCCTACATATGCATTCCCGATTTTTTTATTAAAGTCAAGAGAAGCCATAATACTATGACTGGTTTCTTGTTTCAAATCAGAGTCATTCTCGTGAAGCACCTTGCGTGCCGTAGAGGTTTCTATGTGCAGGTCTTCATCATAAATTTGTGGAGCCCTGTATCCCTGGCTATAACTTAGGCGCGATTGTAAATAATTAAAAATATCATATTTAACCGTAACCCTCGGACTTATTACGTTGCCCGATTTGTCAGCTTTTGAAATGAAATCTTTTACTATATAATGATCAAAACGCACACCGGCTGTTACTTTTAGTTTTTCATAAGTAATATCATACTGACCAAAAGCACTAAATGTGTTGGTTTGCTGGTCGGCAATGGTCACATTATCCGTATGCGGTACATTGATTGTGGTGTCATTGCCCTGAATATTTATTTCTATATTCTCTACATCAGGGTATCCGAGTTTTTTATCCTTAAGCCACGCTCCCTGGTTTTCTAAGCCAAACGTAACTTCAGATAAATTAAGATTTAGGTGGTATTGTGCTCCGGTAGTGTAGGAGAAGTCTTGTGTATACCCGTAATCGGCCAGTGAGCGTTCGGCACCATAATAAGAATCGCGATCTACTTTTTGACCCGACGCAAATACAGAGAGTTTATCGTGCTCTCTAAAAAATTGATCGTAAGTTAGGGCTGCTGTTGTTATTCTGTGTTCAACAGCCTCCGCTATTGTTGATTCATGAAGAGGGGCGTTGAATTTATCGCCTCCGCGTCGTTTTTCATGAATATGAAATACATCAAACGATACCCGGTTACGATTTGTAAACCGGTGAAACATACGGCTTCCTATTGTTGTGTTTTTTATGTCTGATAATTCTGAAAAGTCATCGCCATTGGCATCAAAGGGAGCTCTTTTTCTATAAAATCCATATAAAGCCATACCGGTTTTACTGTCGGAGGAGATGAGTGATGTGTTGAGTTTTGCTGTAAAATCTGATGATGGGTTGGCATCTTTGAGTCCCACACCAATACTGCCGCGGCTTATATCCATTTCATATGAGTTGGTAATCGGATCTTTAAGTATCAGGTTAATGGTTCCTGCT
>Ga0102940_1000204_pt1 | contig 41082 bp, 41 predicted proteins | sample SalPonR2_C_D1_MG_FD_78215 | JGI IMG/M metagenome (GOLD analysis project Ga0102940, IMG submission 78215) | Salt pond soil microbial communities from South San Francisco under conditions of wetland restoration - Salt Pond MetaG R2_C_D1_MG | ecosystem: Environmental > Aquatic > Marine > Intertidal... | reverse complement strand
TACACTCAGATCTCGCCCGCGGTCGAGGCAGACGACATAGCCGTGGCGCATTGCGCGTCGTTCTCTCTGCTCTCCCAGCCGCGCGACGGCGACCGGCTCGACGTGCTGCTCGACCAGGCGCTGCCGCGGGGCGGGCGCATCGGCACGGTCGGGTGGAAGTACTGGACGGCGGAAGAGGTCGGCGACGCCGATCACGGACTGGAACTGCCCTCCATCATGGCGGACCTCCTGCGCGGGCGAGCCGACGAGGTGGTGAACGCCACGGGCCTCTTCATGCATCCGGGGCATGGGCTCAGGAGCGTCGTAACAGTCGACGACATTCCCAGGCTCGAATTCGCCAACCACATGGCGGCGGCTGCGGTGCGGCGGCTGAGCTTCGCGCTGCGCGAGGGCATGACGGACTTCGAGGCGGTCGCGGCGGCTGGTCTCGGCGGACTGCCCCTCGGCTGCCACGTGACCTTCGCGACGGGCAGCCGGCCCCTCGGGCTTTCGGGCCCCATCGGCACGCGCATCGAGCGCGGTCGACCTCTCAGCTTCAACGTCTGCCACTGGGGCGCGAACGTCTGCCGAGCGGGATGGATCGCGGAAGGGCCCGATGACATGCCGGACGCGGCGCGAGACTACGTCGAAGCTTTCGTCGGCCCCTATATCGACGCGATGTCCACCTGGTGTTCGATGATGCGGCCCGGCACGGTTGGCGGCGACGTGCAGGCGGCGATGGACGAGGCCCTGCCCGGCTACGGCATTACCCTCAATCCCGGCCACCTGATCGGGACGGACGAGTGGATCTCGTCGCCGATCTTTCCGGAGTCCGACCTGCCGATCCGGTCAGGCATGGCGATGCAGATGGACGTGATTCCGGACCACCCGATCTACGGCTCGACACGGATGGAGGACGGCTACGTCATCGCCGAGGATGACCTTGTCGTGACGCTGATGGAGGCGCATCCAGCCGTTTCGGACCGCATCGGAAAGCGCCGCGCGTTCATGCGGGAGGTTGCCGGGATGGAGATCCCTGCGACGCTCCTGCCTCTCGCCGACACCTGCGGCCTCGTGGCGCCCTATATGCTGGCGCCACGGCGTCTCGCGGTGCTCCGAGGCTGATCCTGACGCGACGGTCGAGTTGGTGTCGGGTCGATCGTGCCCTGCTCGACGCCATCGCGCACGATCACGTCGCGGAACCTGTCCGGCCCGCCGAAGATGATCGCGTCCCGTTGGCGCCCCGGAAACTGCCGCTCCCGCTGGCCCGACGGTTCTTCGAGAAGAGCACGAGATCTGCGGATTTGCCAATGGCCCGGCGCCATGGCAGAGGGAGGCCGGAGGGAGGGCGAGGATGCGGATTGCGGAGACTGTGACGTTCGGAGGCTCAGGGCTCGATCGGGCGGCGCATCTGCGCGCCGATGCGGCCGCGCTCTCGGACATGCTGAAGGATGCCGCAGCGCGCGTTCTCCCGATCTGGCGCGGCAAACCGCTCTTCGTCGGGGAGCACAGGGCGCCCGGCTGGCTCGCGCCCGATCACAGGGTGCTTGCCGCCGCCGACGAGACGCCGGTCTTCCTCGGCCTCGACGATTTTGCGCCACGCTTCGCCGTCGATATCTCGGACTGGGAGCCACCGGAGATCCCCGACACGGTCGGCGCCTTCTTCGATCCGTCGGTCCAGATCCACCCCGACCTGCCGCACGACCACGTCTTTGCCGAGCTTCGCACGACGATGACCCGGCTCGACCCGCGCGGCGCCGAGATCGTCGCCACCGCGAAGGCGATCCTCGGCTGGCACGAGAGCCACGGGTTTTGCGCCCGCTGCGGCGAGCGAAGCCGGATCGAGGACGCGGGCTGGCAGCGGCGCTGCCCCGCTTGCGGGACACGGCATTTTCCGCGCACGGACCCTGTCGTCATCATGCTGATCCTCTCGGGGAACGACGTGCTCATGGGGCGCTCTCCGCATTGGCCGCAGGGGATGTACTCTCTCCTCGCGGGGTTCGTGGAGCCGGGCGAGAGCCTCGGGGGCGCGGTGCGGCGCGAAGTCTTCGAGGAGGCGGGCATCAGGGTCGGACCTGTCGACTACCTCGCCTCGCAGCCCTGGCCGTTTCCCTCGTCGCTGATGGTCGGCTGCCGGGGCGAGGCAACAAGCCGCGACATCACGGTCGACCCGGTGGAGCTTGACGATGCCCGCTGGGTTCCGCGCGAGGAGATGCTCGACATCCTCGCAGGGCGCAACGGGACGATGAAGCCGGCCCGTGAAGGGTCGATCGCCAATTTCCTGATCACGGCGTGGCTCGCCGACCGGCTGGACTGACGCCTCATGAAGTTCTCGACACAGGCAGACGTGGATGCACCGGCGGACCGGGCTTTCGCTGCCTTCTCGGATTTCCACGCCTATTCGGAACGGGCAAGACACCGGGGCGTGGAGGTCCAGCGCATCGATCACGGCCACACCGTCGAACGCGGCCTCGCCTGGCATGCCCGTTTCGTCTGGAACGGGAGAGCGCGCGAAATGCGGGGCGAGATCGTCCGCTTCGACCCGCCTACGGGCTACGACGCCGACCTCGGCGTCGGCGGCCTCGAGGGCCGTCTCGAGGTCGAGGTGATTGCAGTGAAAGACACGAAGTCGCGCGTCCGGATCGGGCTCGAGTTCCGTCCTACAACAATGTCGGCGCGCATTCTCGTGAAGTCGCTCCGCCTCGCCAAGGGCCGGCTCGATGAACGCTTCGCCAGCGCGGTGCGATCCCATGCGGACGGGATCCGGCGGGCGGACTGACCCGGGACCGCCCCTATCGGCGCCGCGGATCGGCCGGGTAGACGCCGAGCAGTTTCAGTTCGGACGTGAAATAATCGAGCTCCTCGAGAGCAAGCTGCACGTTGCGGTCGTCGGGATGCCCCTCGATATCGGCATAGAACTGGGTCGCCGAGAACGAGCCATCGACCATGTAGCTTTCGAGCTTGGTCATGTTCACGCCGTTCGTCGCAAAGCCGCCCATCGCCTTGTAGAGCGCGGCGGGGATGTTGCGGACCCGGAACACGAACGAGGTGATCATCCCGTGCTTGCCGCGACGCCGGAAATCGGGCTCGCGCGACATGACGAGAAACCGCGTCGTGTTGTGCTTCTGGTCTTCGATATGGCGGGCAAGCACGTCGAGCCCGTAGATCTCCCCCGCGAGTTCGGAGGCCAGCGCCGCGGTCGCGGGATCGCCGTTCGCAGCGACCTCACGCGCGGCGGTCGCGTTGTCGGTCGCGACCACGCCTTCGATCCCGTTCTCGCGGAGGAAGGTCGCGCATTGCGGGATGAGCACGAGGTGACTGAACGCGCGGCGCACGTGGGCCACCTTCGCCCCCCTCACGCCGAGCAGGTTGATATGAACGCGGACGAAGGACTCCTCGACGATGTGAAGCCCGCTCTGCGGCATGAGGCGGTGAATGTCGGCCACGCGCCCGTAGGTCGAATTCTCCACGGGCAGCATGGCGAGACCGGCATCTCCCCGGCGGACGGCCTCGATCGCGTCCTCGAAGGTCTTGCACGGGATCGCCTCCATCTCGGGATGGGTTTCGTGGCACGCCTGATGCGAATAGGCGCCCGGCTCTCCCTGGAAAGCGATGCGTCCCGTCATTTCCGCTGTGTTACCCTCGTCCTATGGTCGTTTGGTCGCGGCTCTTATCCCTTGCGGTCCATCAAGGGAAGCGGATACATAGCGCCGGACTTTTCGCGGGAGTGGGACGAAGCATGTTCGATACTTTGACGATGACCAAGGCCATCGGCGCGCTTTGCACGATGCTCCTCATCCTTCTTCTCGGAAGATGGGCCGCAGACGGACTCTATCATGTGGCGGGAGAGGAACAGGCCTACCTCATCGATACCGGCGAAGCCGACGCGACCGAAGAGGTCGTCGAAGAGGTCAGCTTCGAAACCGTCTTCGCGTCGGCTGACGCCGGTTCGGGCGAGCGGCTCTGGCGGCAGTGCCAGGCCTGCCACAGGCTCGACGGAACCGACGGAACCGGACCGCATCTGGATGGCGTCGTCGGCCGCGAGATCGCCGCCGTTGACGGCTTTGGCTACTCCGACGCGCTGTCCGGGCTCGATGGCGCGTGGACACCCGAAGAGATCAGCGCGTTCATCGAGAACCCGCGCGCCTATGCTCCGGGCACCTCGATGAGCTACTCGGGGCTCCCCGACATCGAGGACCGCGCCAATCTTATCGCCTATCTCGCGACGACCGGCGGCTGACCTTCGCGATGACCGTCTCATGGGCCGCGCGTCATCGTGCGGCCATTCTCAGTGGCATGTCCCACTGCCGCTCCTCGATCGCGGAGCGATCACGTTTTCTCAACTTGTACCTTCGACTTCGCCGGAAGTAGCCTAAGTAAGAGACAGGCCCCAGACATCCGCACGAGGGAGGAAACCCGACCAATGCATAGTCGCAAGCCCCGCGCCATCGCCGATATCAGCGCCCGGAGCGACCGGATGCGCCGTAGGTCGCTGAAATTCTCCCTGTTCGCCCTGATGGCACTCATGTGGACGACCGGCCTCGCCTTCGCACAGTCGGAAGACGGAGATATCATCGTCTCTCACGGCTATTCGAGCTTCGGAGAGTTGCAGTACGGACCTGACGAGCCGTTCTCGTACGTGAACCCCGACGCTCCGAAGGGCGGCGAGATCAGCCTCGCCTCGCAGGGCGGCTTCGACAGCTTCAACATCTACACGCGCAAGGGTGTCCCGGCCGCGAGCACGGACCTGATGTACGAGGACATCATGATTTCGGCTGCCGACGACCCCTACGGCATCTACTGCTACCTGTGCACGACCGTCGAATACCCCGAGAGCCTCCAGTGGGTTGTGGTCAATCTGCGTGAGGACGTCACCTTCTCGGACGGGAGACCGATGACCGCCGAGGACGTGAAGTTCACGGTCGACCTGTTCCTCGAGCAGGGCATTCCGGAGTTCCGGAACGTCGTTGAAGGCTATTTCGAGAGTGTCGAGGTAACCGGACCTTACCAACTTCGCTTCGATTTCAACGAAGAAGCGCCGATGCGTGACCGGGTCAGCCTCGTCGGCCTCTGGAATCCCTTCTCGAAGGAGTGGTTCGAGGAGACGGGCGCGCGGCTGGACGAGTCGACGAACGAGCCGTTCCTCGGAACCGGCCCCTATGTGCTGAAAGAGGCCGATTTCGGACGCAGCATCGTCTACGAGAGAAACCCCAACTGGTGGGGCGCCGACCTGCCCAAGAACCGGGGCCGTCACAATTTCGACGAGGTCCGCATCGAGTATTTCGCCGATTCTTCCGCCGCGCTCGAAGGCTTCAAGGCGGCCGCCTACACGGTGCGGATCGAGAACACGTCGCGGATCTGGGCGACCGCCTACAACTTTCCCGCGGTCGAGCAGGGCTGGGTCGAGGTCGAGTCGCTGCCGGACGGCAACATCACGACGGCGCAGGGCTTCGTCTTCAATCTCCGCCGCGGGAAATGGCAGGATGCGCGCGTGCGCGACGCGGTGCGGATGCTCTTCAATTTCGAGTGGTCGAACGAGACGCTGTTCTACGGGCTCTACGACCGGCCGGCTTCGTTCTGGGGCGGCTCCGACCTCGCCGCCGAGGGCGAGCCCACCGAGGGCGAGCGCGCGCTCCTGGAGCCGCTCGTCGCCGAGGGGCTGCTCGATGAAAGCATCCTGACCGATCCCGCAGTCATGCCGCCCGAGAACGACGCGGAGCAGAACCTTCCGTCGCGCCGCGTGCTGCGTCGTGCTGCCGGCCTTCTCCAGGACGCGGGATGGACGCCCGGCCCCGAGGGCCTCCTTCGCAACGAGGCCGGCGAGACGCTGGACCTCGTCATCCTCCAGCAGAGCCCGTCCTTCGACCGCGTCGTCAATCCGTATGTCGAGAATCTTCGCCAAATCGGGATCAACGCCCGGCTCGAGCGGGTCGACACGGCGCAATACGTCGAGCGGCGGCGCTCGGGCGACTGGGATCTCGTCAACCTGTCCCCGGGGCAGGGCTTCGAGCCGGGCAGCGGCCTGCGCCAGTGGTTCGCGAGCGAAACCGCCCAGGACAGTTCACGGAACCTGATGGCGCTTCAGGACCCGGCGGTTGACCGGCTGATCGACCTCGTCATCAACGCCGAAACGCTCGACGACCTGCGCCCCCGCGTCCGCGCGCTCGACCGGGTGCTGCGCGCGCACGGCTTCTGGGTGCCGCAATGGTCGAACCAGGAACATTGGGTGGCCTACTGGGACATGTACCGTCATCCGGAAATTCCGCCCCTCGCGCTCGGCGTGGTCGACTTCTGGTGGTATGATGCCGAAGCGGCCGAGGCCCTGCGCGAGGCGGGCGCGCTCTGACCATATAGGAGCCGGCTCTTGGGAGCTTACATCCTCCGACGACTGCTGCTCGTGATACCGACGCTGATCGGGATCATGATCATCAACTTCACCCTGACGCAGTTCGTCCCCGGCGGCCCGATCGAGCAGATCATCGCCCGGATGGAGGGCGGCGGAGACGTGTTTGAAGGGATCGCCGGCACCGGGACCGAACTGGTCGAACGGGGCGGCGAAGGGTACGTCGGTGCGCGCGGCCTGCCCGCCGACTTCATCGCCGATCTTGAACGCGAGTTCGGGTTCGACAAGCCGCCGCTCGAACGCTTCCTGACGATGATGTGGAATTACATCCAGTTCGACTTCGGGGAGAGCTACTTCAGGTCGATCAGCGTGATTGACCTTGTGCTCGAGAAGATGCCGGTGTCGATCACCCTTGGCCTCTGGTCGACGGTGATCGCCTATCTCGTCTCGATTCCACTGGGCATCCGGAAGGCCGTGAAGGATGGATCCCAATTCGATACCTGGACCTCCGGTCTCATCATCGTGGCCTACGCGATCCCGGGTTTCCTGTTCGCGATCCTGCTTCTCGTCCTCTTCGCGGGCGGTTCCTACTGGCAGATATTCCCGCTGCGGGGACTGACATCCGACAACTGGGAGCAGTTGAGCCTTCTGGGCAAGATCGCCGACTACTTCTGGCACATCACGCTGCCGGTGCTGGCCTCGACGATCTCGGCCTTCGCGACACTCACGCTGCTGACGAAGAACTCGTTCCTCGACGAGATCAAGAAGCAATACGTCGTCACGGCGAAGGCCAAGGGGCTGAAAGAGGGTCGCGTGCTCTATGGCCACGTGTTCCGGAACGCGATGCTGATCGTCATCGCGGGATTCCCGGCCGTCTTCATCGGCGTCTTCTTCGGAGGCTCGCTCATCATCGAGACGATCTTCTCGCTCGACGGTCTGGGCCGCCTCGGATTCGAGGCCGCCGTCGCCCGCGACTACCCGGTGATCTTCGGCACGCTGTTCTTCTTCGGGCTGATCGGCCTCGTCGTAGGGATCCTCTCCGACCTGATGTACGTCTTCATCGATCCGCGGATCGACTTCGAGCGGCGGGAGGTCTGACATGGCCCACCCCGACTATCGCCACGACGAGACGACCGAACCGACCCAGCCGGGAATCGAGACGCCGCCGCCCCACCCGGGCGCCGGCGGGCACCTCGCGCCCCCGCCCGTCCTGCCGAAGCGGCGGCGGATGTGGCTGTCGCCGCTCAACCAGCGCCGCTGGCGGAACTTCACGCGGAACCGCCGCGCCTACTGGTCGCTTTGGATCTTCGCGCTCCTCTTCGGGCTGTCGCTGATCGCGGAGTTCATCGCGAATGACAAGCCGATCCTCGTGCAGTATCGCGGCGATTGGCACATGCCGATTTTCCAGTTCTATCCCGAAACCGCCTTCGGCGGAGACTTCCTGACCGAGGCCGTCTACAGCGACGTCGAGGTGCAGTGCCTGATCGCCTCGGGCGGGCTGGAGGCGTGTTTCGACGACCCCGAAGAGATCATCACGAGCGGGGAGACCGCCATCGTGGACGGTCGGCCGGTCGGAGCCGGCTGGATGCTCTGGCCGCCTATTCCCTACAGTTACAACACGATCAACGACATTGGCCGCGCGGCCCCCTCCCCGCCCGACGCCAACCACCTGCTCGGAACCGACGACACGGCACGCGACGTGCTGGCCCGGGTGATCTACGGTTTCCGCCTGTCGATCCTCTTCACTCTGATCGTGACCACCATCGCTTCGCTGATCGGGATCTTCGCCGGCGCGATCCAGGGCTATTTCGGGGGCTGGCTCGACCTCATCTTCCAGCGCCTGATCGAGATCTGGGTGTCCACACCCAGCCTCTACATCATCATCATCATGTTCGCGATCCTCGGCCGAAGTTTCTGGCTGCTGGTGTTCCTCACAGCCCTCTTCGGCTGGCCCGCGCTGGTCGGCGTGGTGCGCGCCGAGCTCCTGCGCGCGCGGAACTTCGAATATGTCCGCGCGGCCAAGGCGCTCGGCGTGTCGAACATGACGATCATGTTCCGCCACATGCTGCCCAACGCCATGGTCGCGACCGTGACGATGCTGCCCTTCATCATCACCGGCACGATCGCCACGCTCGCCTCGCTCGATTTCCTTGGCTTCGGCCTGCCGTCCTCGGCCCCCTCGCTGGGCGAACTCACGCTTCAGGCCAAGCAGAACCTGCAGGCGCCGTGGCTCGCCTTCACAGCGTTCTTCACCTTCGCGATCATGCTCTCGCTTCTCGTCTTCATCTTCGAGGGCATCCGCGACGCATTCGACCCGAGGAAGACCTTCCAGTGACCGACCCGATCCTGAAGGTAGACGACCTGACCGTAACCTTCCGGCAGGAAGGGGCAGAGGCCACGGCTGTCAGGGGCGTCTCCTACGAAGTCCGCCGCGGCGAGACCGTGGCGATCGTGGGCGAATCCGGCTCGGGCAAGTCCGTGACCGCGCTCTCGACCGTCGATCTCCTGCCCGACAGCGCGACCATCACCGGCTCCGTCGTCTACGCTGGCAACCAGATGGTCAACGCGGACGAGGACACGCTTCGTGATATTCGCGGCAACAAGATCAGCTTCATCTTTCAGGAGCCGATGACATCGCTCAATCCGCTTCACACGCTGGAGAAACAGCTTGCGGAAAGCCTGCTCATCCACCAGGGCCTCATCGGCAAGCCGGCGCGGGACCGCATCCTCGAGCTCCTCCACAAGGTCGGCATTCAGGATCCCGAGACACGGCTCGGCGCCTATCCGCACCAGCTTTCGGGCGGGCAGCGTCAGCGCGTGATGATCGCGATGGCCCTTGCCAACGGCCCCGACCTCCTGATCGCCGATGAACCTACCACAGCGCTCGACGTCACGATTCAGGCGCAGATCCTGAACCTCCTCGCAGACCTCAAGGAAGAGGAAGGCATGTCCATGCTCTTCATCACCCATGACCTCGGCATCGTGCGCCGCTTCGCCGACCGGGTCTGCGTGATGAAGGACGGCGAAATCGTCGAGCACGGAGCGACCGAGGAGATCTTCGCGACCCCGCGGCACCCCTACACCATCAACCTCCTGTCCGCTGAGGCTCCCGGCGCGCCGCCGCCGGTGCCGGAGGGTGCCAAGGAGGTCGCCAGAACCGAGAACCTGCGCATCTGGTTCCCGATCCAGCGCGGCTTCCTGAAGCGCACGGTGGGCTTCGTGAAGGCCGTAAACGCCGCGACACTGTCGGTGCGACAGGGGGAGACCGTGGGCATCGTCGGCGAATCCGGCTCGGGCAAGACGACGCTCGCGCTCGCGATCATGCGGCTGATCTCGTCCGAAGGGCCGGTGACGCTACTCGGACGGAACATCCAGGGGCTTCGGTCGCGCGAGCTGCGACCGCTCCGCGCCGACATGCAGATCGTGTTTCAGGACCCCTACGGCAGCCTCAGCCCGCGTATGACGGTCGAGGAAATCATCTCCGAGGGGCTCGCCATCCATGGCAGCAAGGACAGTCTCGACAGGACCCGGATGGTCGCCGACATCATGACCGAGGTCGGCCTCGACCCCACGACGATGTACCGCTATCCGCACGAGTTCTCCGGTGGCCAGCGCCAGCGGATCGCGATCGCGCGCGCCATGATCCTGCAACCGAAACTCGTCGTCCTCGACGAGCCGACCTCGGCACTCGACATGACGGTGCAGGTTCAGATCGTGGAGCTTCTGCGGGACTTGCAGCGCCGGCACGGGCTGGCCTACCTCTTCATCAGCCACGATCTGAAAGTCGTGCGCGCGCTCAGTCACAAGGTCATCGTGATGAAGCGCGGCGACGTGGTCGAACAGGGGTCGGCGGAACAGATCTTCGCCAATCCGCAGACGGACTATACTCGCGAACTGATGGAAGCGGCCTTCGGGCACCACAAGGGAGACGCGGCCTGACGTGTATCGGCGCTGCCGCGCATGTCCCGCAGGATGACGCTGTCAGCCCGGGCCGAGCGGTTCGCACGACAGGTTGCGCGCGGTGAGCCTGCGGCAGACGAGCGACGCCTGATCCTCCGACAGACCGACGAAGTTCGCATCGAACCCGCGCGGTGTGCGCACCACCTTGCGGAGCGCGGTGTCGAGAGTCGAGATCTCGATCAGCGCGGTCTGGAGAAGCACCCGCTCTGCCTGATGACGTGTGTTGAAGCGGCCGATGGTGATTCCCCAATGCCGTCCGCCGGCGGTCGAAAGTCGGGTGACGACCTCGCGCTCCTCCCCGGTCGCTTCGGCGATGGCGGCGGCGACGGGATCACCGCCGGTCGAGGCCAGAACGATGTCCTCGGGGCGCGGTTTCGGAGCGATGTCAGGGATGGCGACAGACGCGACCGTCCCAGGTTGGGACCCGCGCGTCGTGCCTTCGGCGGCGGCGACGCCATCCGCCGGTGCCGATCCCGCTTCGAGATCGAGCGCCACGAGCGTGCGGTCGATCCCGCCCTGAAGCGCGACCAGCACCTCCTCGGCCGGCGCCTGGCCGCGCACCGGCCGCGGCATCGGACGCAGGCTCCGGGCGACTGCGGCCGCGACGCGCGTCGTCCCTGGGCCGCTCTTGCCGAGATACGGCGGCTTGCCGGGCATCCGCATCGCCACCCGCGTCGGCGCGCGGCTGAAACCCATGTCGAGAAGCTCGGCGACCCGCTTGTTCCGCGTGGCGGTCGACCGTCCGCCGAAGACCGTCGCGATGATCCGTTCGCTTCCGCGTTCCGCCGAAGCGACGAGGTTGAACCCGGCGGCACGGGTATAGCCCGTCTTGATCCCGTCCGCGCCCTTGTAGGCCGAAAGCAGACGGCGGTTCGTGTTGGAGACGGTGCGCAGACCCGCGTCCGTCGACCGGCGCGAGAACAGATTGTAGTACTCCGGGTAGTCGTACAGCATGTGGCGCCCGAGGATCGTCATGTCCCTCGCGGTCGAGAGATGCCCCGACTCGGTCAGGCCGTGCATGTTCTTGAAGGTCGTTCGCGTCATCCCGAGCGCCTTGGCCGTGCGGTTCATCCGGCGCGCGAAGGCGGCTTCGGATCCCTCGAGCGCCTCGCCGATGGCCGTCGCGGCATCGTTGGCGGACTTCACCGCCGCCGCACGGATCAGGTACCGCAGGGCGATCTCCTGTCCTGCGCGCAGTCCCAGCTTGGACGGCGGCTCGGAGGCGGCATGCCGCGAGATCTTGACCTTCGTGTCGAGGCTGATCTCGCCGTGTTCGATCGCCTCGAAGGCAATGTAGAGCGTCATCATCTTGGTGAGCGAGGCAGGATGCAGACGCGTATCGGCGTTGCGCGAATGAAGCACCTCACCCGATCGCGCGTCCATCACCATCGCCGCGTAGGGGGCCGCGACGGCGCCGCAGGCGAAGAAGAAGAATACGGAAATCGCAAGCCCGAAACGGGCGCATCGCCCTTGACCGTGTCTCACGGTGTACTGCCCTCTGTCTGCCTCGCGCCGGTGCATTCTTGTGGCCCGGCTTGGTGATTTGGGCAGATCGTAACACAGCCGTGAAGGTGCGCAAACCGCCAATTACCAAAGGGTTCGCGGACGTGGACCATCATCTACATCTGGTGGCGTCGCTCCCTGACGCTACAAAAGCTCTATCTTTTGATATCCGTGACGAGCCCCGGGAGTTCCCCGAGGTCCGCGATGCGCCGGTACCGGGCGTGTTCTGCAGGCGCCTCCTCGTGCTCGATCTCCCAGGTCAGATCATGCGGCACGAAGACGCCCCACGCCCCCGCGCCGATCGCCGGCAGCACGTCCGACCGCATCGAGTTTCCCACCATCATCGCGCTCTCGGGCCCGTCGCCATGCCGCGCAAATAGTCCCGCGTACACCTCGGCCGTCTTGCTGGACACGATCTCCACCCCGTCGAAGAGCTCTCCCAGCCCCGATTGCGCGAGCTTGCGTTCCTGATCGAGAAGATCGCCCTTCGTGACGAGCAGGATCCGAAAATCGTCTGCCAGCGTCTCGACGGTCTCCCGCGCATGAGGCAGAAGCTCGATCGGATGAGCCAGCATTTCCTGCCCCGCCCCGATCAGCTCCCGAATGACGGATGCCGGCACCTTTTCGTCCGTGACCTCTATCGCGGTCTCGATCATCGACAGCACGAAGCCCTTGATACCGAAGCCGTAGTGCCCGAGGTTGCGACGCTCTGCCGCGAGAAGGCGCGCATGGAGATGCTCGCGCTCGGCATGGTCGCGCAGGAGGTCGGCGAATCGCTCCTGCGTCATCCGGAAGAAACGTTCGTTGTGCCAGAGCGTATCGTCCGCATCGAAGGCGATTGTGCTGAGCATGACGCGTGTCCCGAAACGAATCCGTGCCGCGCGACCCGCAACCCCTTTTCACAGATCGGCCACCGCTTATATTATGCAGCCGATGCCGGAGGCCCAGCATACCACGATGCGTGAGCACAGCTATCAGCCTTTCACCATGTCCGACAAGAAGGCCCCGGAGGTTCCCGACTCCGGAGTCATGATCGAAACCCGGACGAAGACCCAGCGCCCACCGCTCTACAAGGTGCTGCTGCTCAACGACGACTACACGCCGATGGAATTCGTCGTGCACGTTCTCGAGCGTTTCTTCGGGATGAGCCATGCCCAGGCGTTCGAGCTGATGCTGACGGTGCACAAGAAAGGCGTGGCCGTCGTCGGTGTGTTCTCTTTCGAGGTGGCCGAGACGAAGGTCGGTCAGGTGATGGACTTCGCCCGCCGGCACCAGCATCCGCTCCAGTGCACGATGGAGAAGGAATAGGACCCCAAGCGTCCTTCCCCCCATGACACTCCGCCTTTCCCTGGCGCTCGACGCGGGCGCGGTCGCGATCCCCGCCGAAGGCCGGATCGGCGTGTTCGGTCCCACGGCCGCCGACGACCTGGCGCTGTTGCCCCGGGAGCGCGTGACAGTTGTGCAGGGGTTCCGCCCCGACCACGACGCGTTCGCCCGCCAAGGCTATGACGTGACGCCCGAGGGCGAAGGCCGGTTCGCTCTGTCCGTCGTCTTCATTCCTCGCGCCAAGCCCGCCGCACGCGCCCTCATCGCCGAGGCCGCGCGGCGGACGGACGGTCCGCTCCTCATCGATGGGGCGAAAACGGACGGGATCGATGGCTTCCTCCGCGAGATGCGCAGCCGCGCGGACGTCGGCGAGGTGATCTCCAAGGCCCACGGCAAGATCTTCGCCGTCATCGGCGGAGACTTCTCCGACTGGGAAGACACCGGGCCGCGGGAGATCGGGGGCGGTTTCATCACCCGGCCCGGCGTTTTCTCGGCCGATGCGCCCGACAAGGGATCGGTCGTGCTGGCCGGAGCGCTTCCCTCCCGGCTTGGCCCGAGGGTCGCCGACCTCGGGGCCGGCTGGGGCTATCTCTCGCGCGCTATCCTTGAACGGACGGGCGTCGCGGAATTGCATCTCATCGAGGCCGACCACGCGGCCCTCGACTGTGCCACGCGCAACGTCACCGATCCCCGCGCGCGGTTCCACTGGGCGGACGCTGCGACATTCGCGCCCGACACGCCCTTCGACACGGTCGTCACCAACCCGCCTTTCCACGTCTCCCGCGCCTCCGATCCGTCGCTCGGACACGCCTTCATCGACGCCGCCCGGCGCATCCTCGCGCCCCGCGGCAGTCTCTGGCTTGTCGCGAACCGCCATCTGCCCTACGAAAAGACCCTTCGAACCGCCTTCCGCGAGGTGGCCGAAACCGGTGCAGACCCGTCGTTCAAGGTATTCCACGCGTCCCACCCGCTGAAGTCCCGCTGACAGGAGACACCCATGTCCTTTTCCATCGCCGGAAAGACCGCCGTCGTCACGGGTGCCGCGAACGGCGTCGGGCTCGCCATCGCACGGCACTTCGCGGACAAGGGTGTGAACGTGATGTTCGCCGACATGGACGAAGGCCGGCTGATCGACGAGCTCGGCTCGGATCTCGACGAAGGCAACATGCGCTACTTCGCCTGCGACCTGCGCGAGAAGCTGTCGGTCGCGAACCTCCTCTCGGCCACCATCGACGCCTTCGACCGCGTCGACATCCTCGTGAACGGATCCCGCCAGATGGTGGCCTCGGATCCGCTCGATCCCGAGGATGACACGCTCGAAAAGCTGGTCCGGCAGAACCTCACGACGAGCTATCGCCTGTCCCAGCAATTCGCCCGCCGGATGATCCAGCAGGCCGAGAAGGGCGGGCAGACGGAGGGCCCGGTCGGCTCGATCATCAACCTTTCGTCGATCGCCGCACGGCGCACCCAGCCCGAGCTTCTGGCCTATTCGGTCAGCGTCGCGGCGGTGGATCAACTGACCCGCTCCCTCGCCGTCGCGCTGGCGCCGCACCGGATCCGGGTGAATGGCGTCGCCTTCGGCAGCGTGATGAGCGCCTCACTCCAGGGCGCGCTGAAGGAGCACGAGGGGTACCGAGAGTCGATCATCGGCCATACGCCGCTCGCCCGGATCGCCGGCGCGGGCGAACTCGCCGAGGTCGCGCAGTTCCTGGCCTCGGACGGATCGGGTTTCATGACGGGTCAGATTCTCACGGTCGACGGCGGTCGGACGCTGGTCGACCCGGTCGACGCTCCGGCCCACTAGCCGTCGGGTAGCGCCCGGCAGGCTTCGATCGCGGCGCGGGCCTCGACCTCGAGCTCTTCCTTCTTCCTCAGAAGCGAGGCCAGCTTCGCCCGCTCCTCGTCGAGGTTCACGGCGACCGGACGGGTGGAAAAATCCCGGTCGCGCACCCAGCAAAGCGTCCGGTTCCCGTCGCGGTCGAGGCAGAAGGTGTAGCGGAGGCTTTCGTCTTCGACCGTCTCGAACGCGTAACCCCGCTCAAGAATCGCCCTGCTCTCCTCGATCAGTTGGTTGACGACGCGCAGATCGCGCGTCGCGCGGGCCTCGCACTGCTGCCGGGGCGTCGCGCAGGCGGCAAGGATCAGGAGGGCAGAGAGGGCGAGCAATGGACGCATTCGGGATCTCCGGCGCGGCGAAAAGTCGGTTCGCTCATTCTAGCCCCGGAACCCCAAAGCTGCTAGCAACGCATCAATTCGGGAGGACAGGTGGATGACCGAACAGTTCGACTCTCAAAAGGCCCGCGCCTCGGCCTGGTTCCGTCAGCTGCGCGACGATATCGTCGCAGCCTTCGAGACGCTGGAGGACAGCCAGACATCCGGACCCTTCGCCGACCGGCCGCCGGGCCGCTTCGAGGTGACCGAGACCAAGCGGGCGAGCGACGACGGATCGGATGCCGGCGGGGGCCTCATGAGCGTGATGCGCGGCGGTCGCGTGTTCGAGAAGGTCGGGGTCAATGTGTCGACCGTCTACGGAAAGCTGGGCGAGCGGGCGCAGAATGCGATGGCCGCCCGCGGTGTGCCCGGCATGGAGGACGACCCGCGGTTCTGGGCCTCGGGCATCAGCCTCGTCGCCCACATGCAGAACCCGCACACGCCCGCCGTCCACATGAACACCCGGATGTTCTGGACGCCGCAGGCGTGGTGGTTCGGCGGCGGATCGGATCTCAACCCCTGCATCGAGTACGAGGAGGACACGGCGCATTTCCATGCCGTCCAGAAGGCGCACTGCGAAAGGCACTCGCCGGATTACTACCCGCGCTACAAGGCCTGGGCGGACGAGTATTTCTTCGTGCCCCATCGCGGCCGGGCGCGCGGTGTCGGGGGCATCTTCTACGACGACCACAACACCGGCGACTGGGAGGCCGACTTCGCCTTCACGCAAGACGTGGGCCGCGCCTTCCTGCCTGCCTTCGTACCGGTGACCGAACGGCGGCGCGACACGCCCTGGACCGATCTCGACAAGGACGCCCAGCTCGTCCACCGCGGCCTCTATGCGGAATACAACCTCGTCTACGACCGCGGCACCAAGTTCGGTCTGGAGACCGGGCACGACGCGAACGCGGTCCTCATGAGCCTCCCGCCGCTGGCCAAGTGGGTCTGAGCCGGATTGTCCCGTCTGCTTTCTGGCCTGAACCACCGCGCCCGCGGAAACTCAGGCCGGTCGGCCCTTGCTCACGGCTGCGGTCTCCCGATGAAAAGGGCCGCCGAAGCGGCCCCTCCATGCGTATCGGGATCGGTCCGCTCAGATCCTGAGGAACGGCTGCGCGATCCGCGGGATCAGCGAATTGAACCTGAGCGGCGCATCGGTCGCGGCGAGACAGATGCACTCTTCGCCTTCTTCGGCCACCGGCGTATGCTCCAGATCCTCGTTGGCCACCTCGACGTCACCCCGACCGAACCGGTCGAGTTCGTCGCGGAACGCACCCTTGAGAACCAGCGTCATCTCCATGCCGCGGTGACCGTGATCGGGGATCTTCACACCCGGCGGGATATTGAGAAGACGCACCGTTGCGTCGTTTGCGGTCTTCAGGATCGATTGCCGGACGCCGCCGCCGACGTTCCGCCACTGCACGTCCGAAAAATCGCTGCCCACGTAGTCCTGCAGCGGCGCGGGAAAGAGCGACCCGCTCGCGACGCGCCGCGGCTCTGCCCTCTCGACGGGTCCGTTCGCAATCATCCGCAGGGTCGCCTCGAGACTGCCCTCGGACACCTTGGCGGAGTCGCAATCGGTCAGAACGGCACCACCCACGGCATCGAACGCATCGAGCTGCGCGCGGCACTCGTCGCAGAGCGACACGTGGGTCGCCACGACAAGGTTGAAGGCTTCCGGCAGAGCGCCGGCGGAATACGCCATCAGGATGTCGTCGCTCAGGTGATGCCTGATATTGTGGTTCATCACGTCTCTACCTCATCTCGTGGCGCAGACGTTCCAGCGCCAATCGTATCCTCGATTTGATCGTCCCGAGCGGGAGCCCGGTCTGCGCGGCGATCTCGCTGTGGCTGAGTTCGCCGAAATACGCTTTCTCGATCAATTCCCTCTGCTTGCCGGGCAACTGCCGCAAGGCATCGCCCAGCTTGTCCGTCTCCTGCTGGAGCGCGAGTGCCTCTTCCTGATCCGGCTCGGCCTCCGGGCCCCACGGAAGATCCTCGGGCTCGGGCCGGCGCGTCTTGCGCAGCATGTCGATCTTGCGGTTGCGTGCGATCGTGAAGATCCACGTCGCGACGCTCGCCCGCGACGGGTCGAACAGATGCGCCTTGTTCCAGAGGGTGGCCATCACCTCCTGCGTACATTCCTCCGCCAGGGTTTCGTTCGCCCCGGACTTCAACAAGAACGCCTTCACCCGTGGAGCGAAATGGCGAAACAGCTCGGCAAACGCCGATTGATCCCTGTCGTTCTGGATGCGTCGGACGTGTCCGACCCATTCTGCTTCGTTCACTTCGGCGACCTTCCGGATTCCGTTCGATCCATCCCGGACTGCACCGGGCAAAACCCGAGCATAAGCGGTCTGGTCGCCGCATGCACTCATCTCTTCGAACGTCGACCCGTTGGTCAGCATACATCTTCTACGCGCACGGTTCCGCGCCGGATCACAGAAAAATGCGCGAAAACTCACGTCCGCTTAGATCCGCACGGAACCGGGACACGTAAGACAAAACAACGGGACATCTCATGAAGGGACCTCAATCGAATGCCGTTCGAGACAGGGAAGGCTGCGCCGAAGAGGATTGCAGTGATTGGCGCGGGAATTTCGGGGCTCGGAGCGGCGCACATGCTGGCCGACGACTATCACGTCGTCCTCTACGAAGCCGAACCGCGCCTTGGCGGCCACGCCCGAACGATCGTCGCGGGCAAGCGCGGCGATCAGCCGGTCGATACCGGCTTCATCGTCTTCAACTACGCGAACTATCCTCATCTCGCGACGCTGTTCGACGAGCTTGACGTCCCGGTGGCGCTGTCGGACATGAGCTTCGGCGCCTCGCTCAAGGGCGGTCGGCTCGAATACGGGCTGAAGGATCTCAGGGCCACGCTCGCGCAGAAGCGCAACATCGCCAATCCACGATTCCTCGGCATGGTCCGGGACATCTTCCGGTTCAACGCGCGCGCACGCGAGGCCGCGAAGGATCCCACCCTGACGATCGGCCAGTTCCTCGAGGTCATCGGAACCGGAGCGTGGTTCCGCGACTATTATCTTCTGCCGCTTTCTGGCGCGATCTGGTCGACGCCGAAACACGGCATCCTCGATTTCCCCGCCCATGCGATGATCCGTTTTTTCGAGAACCACGCCCTTCTGGGCTATTCCGGCCAGCACCAGTGGTACACGGTCGAGGGCGGATCGATCGAATACGTCCGCCGGTTGGGCGACGCGCTCCGCCGGCGCGGCGTGGACATCCGGCTCGGAGCGCCTGTCGATGCGGTCCGCCGCACCGCCGAAGGTGTCGAGGTGAAGGCGCCCGGCGCCGAATGGGAAGGGTTCGACGAAGTCGTCTTCGCAACCCATTCCGACGACGCGCTCGGAATGCTCTCCGACGCATCCGACGCGGAACGCGCCTCTCTCGCCGCGATCCGCTATCAGTCGAACGAAGCGGTACTCCATTGCGACGCGCGGATGATGCCGAACCGCCGCGCCTGCTGGTCGTCGTGGAACTACACCGAGGCGTCGGACAAGACGACCGACCGGATCGACCTTACCTACTGGATGAATTGCCTCCAGCCGATCCCGAAGGACGACCCTCTCTTCGTGACGCTAAACTCGACACGGCAGATCCGGGACGACCTGATCTACGACCAGACCACGTTTCGCCACCCGGTCTACGATCTTGCCGCCCTCGCCGCGCAGGACACCCTCCGCGCCTCCAACGGGCAGAACCGGACTTGGTTCTGCGGCGCCTGGATGAAGAACGGCTTCCACGAGGACGGGCTCGGCAGCGCCGTCGACGTGGTGGAGGCGCTGCGGGCCGCCGACGCGATGGGGATCGCCGCCGAATGAAACTTGCCGTCGATCATATCGCGGGTGAAACCTTCCACGGCCGACGGGGCGGGATCGAGAACGCCTTCAGGTACTCGATCGACTATGTCCTGGTCGATGCCGAGGCTGACGGGCGCGGACCGGCGGGCTTCGGAAGAAACCGGAGCGGCCTCGCCTCGCTTCACGACCGCGACCACGGCGGCGCGCCGCACGAAGGTCGCGGCGCGCCGTGGGCGCGCGAGGTGCTGGCAGCGCATGGTCTCGACCGGGTGACCGGCGGCAGGCTCGAGCTTCTGGCGCAGCCGCGCGTGCTCGGCCACGTCTTCAATCCGGTGAGCTTCTGGCTCGCGCATGACGACACGGGACGCCTCCGCGTCGTCATCGCCGAGGTCAGCAACACCTTCGGCGACCGGCATTCCTACCTCTGCCACCGCGACGACCTCGAACCGATCGAAAAGACCGACACGCTGACCGCGTCAAAGATCTTCCACGTCTCGCCCTTCCAGCCGGTCGAGGGCGGCTACACGTTCCGGTTCGACATCCGCTCCGACAAGATCGGGATCTGGATCGACTACACCTCGGGCAACGGTGGCCTGATCGCGACGCTCACGGGCCGGCGCAAGCCGCTGACCACCGGCGCGATCATCGCCTCCGCCCTCCGCCGCCCGTTCGGGTCGCGACGGGTGCTCGGCCTGATCCACTGGCAGGCGCTGAAGCTCTGGTGGAAGGGCGCGGATTACCGCGCCCGTCCGCAGCCGCCGGCTGAAGAAGTGACCCGATGACGGCGATGGCGGCAACCCTGCGCGGGGACCGGCTTCCGGCGTACGCGCTTTTCGGCGCGATTCTGTCGGGCGCGGGTCTGCCGATCTACATCTACGCGCCCAAGTTCTTCGCCGATACTTACGGCGTAAGTCTGGCGACCCTCGGCGCGGTGCTCTTCGCGCTCCGGCTGTTCGACGTCGTTCAGGACCCGGCGCTCGGCTGGGTCTCCGAACGTCTGCGCGCCGCGCGCGGGGCGGCCATCCCTTTCGGAGCGGCCCTCCTCGCCGTCTCGATGATCGGGCTCTTCGCGATCGCCCCGCCCATCGACCCGGTCTGGTGGTTCGCGCTGACCCTCACCGGGCTCTTCACCGCCTTCAGCTTCCTCACGATCAACTTTTACGCCCAGGGGGTGCAGAAGGCGGGCGAGATCGCGGGCGGCCACGTACGCCTCGCCGCCTGGCGTGAATCGGGTGCGCTTCTCGGCGTCTGCCTTGCGGCCATCGCACCAACCGCCCTCATGGGCATCACCGCCGCACCTTTCGCGACCTTCGCGATAGGGTTCGCGGCCGTGGTCGCCCTCGCGACCATCGCCATGGCCCCCGAGTGGCGCCCCGCCCACACCGCCGAACCCACGCCCATCGGCGCGATCCTCCGCGACCCCACCGCCCGCCGGCTCCTGATCCTCGCTCTGGTCAACGCGACTCCGCTCGCGGTCTCCTCGACACTCTTTCTCTTTTTCGTCGAGAGCCGGCTCCAGGCGCCGGGCTGGGAAGGCCCGCTGCTCGTCCTGTTCTTCCTCGCCGCCGCGGCCTCGGCCCCCGGCTGGGCATGGCTTTCGGCCCGCATCGGCGCGAAGCGCACGCTTCTCTCCGCGATGGTTCTCGCCATCGTCTCCTTCGCCTTCGTCCTGACACTGGGGCCCGGCGACACCACCGCTTTCGCGATCATCTGCATCGCGTCCGGCGCCACCATCGGCGCCGACCTGACGCTCATGCCCGCGCTCTTCGCGCGCCGCATGGCCGCGATCTCTCCCAATGCCGGCCAGGGATTCGGACTCTGGTCCCTTGTCACCAAGTTCACGCTCGCCTTCGCGGCGGCGGCGCTGCTGCCGCTGCTCGAGGTGAGCGGTTTCCGATCGGGTGTCACGGACAACCCGGCTTTTGCCCTGCAGGTGCTCACGTATCTCTACGCGCTCGTGCCCTGCCTTCTGAAACTCGTGGCGATCGCGCTTCTCGTCGCCACGCCTCTGGAGGAGGACTGACAATGGATATGCTGAGCCTCGTAGTTTTAGGCGCCGTCCTGACGCTGACGCTCGTCTGGGCGCAGCGGCGCTACCTCGCCTTCCGCGCCCAGGCACCCGACGATTACGCCCGGTCTGGCCCGAATTTCGACCTGCGCGAGCACCTTAACGGCCCGCTGCTTTGCGAAGGCGTGATCTACGGGCCGACCGGCCGCGTCTCCTCCCGCTTCGTCGCGGATTTCGAGGCCAGCTGGGAGGGCAACGTCGGGCGCATGATCGAAACCTTCCGCTACGACAGCGGCGCGACCCAGAACCGGGAGTGGAATCTCACCCTCGGCAACGACGGGTCGATCAAGGCGGAAGCCCCCGACGTCGTGGGCATGGGCACCGGCATGCAGAAGGGCCCGGCGGTCCTCCTCGAATACAAGATCCGCCTTCCAGAGGACTCGGGCGGCCACGTGCTCGACGCGACCGACTGGATGTATCTCGTTGAGAACGGAACCATCATGAACCGCAGCCAGTTCCGCAAGTTCGGCATCACCGTCGCCGAACTCGTGGCGACACTGCGAAAAAAGGACGCAACGTGAGGCGTTTCGACGGCAAGACCTACTGGCTCGTTGGCGCCTCCGAAGGCCTCGGCCGCGCGCTCGCCATGAAGCTCTCCAAGACCGGGGCGGAGGTGATCGTCAGCGCCCGCAGCGCCGACCGCCTGAAGGATCTCGTGGACGACCTGCCCGGCAGGGCCCGCGCCATCTCCTGCGACGTCTCCGACCCTGAAAGCGTGGCGAAGGCCGCGGCGGAAGCAGGCGACGTCGACGGTCTCGTCTTTCTCGCCGGCGTCTACTGGCCGATCAAGGCGACCGAATGGGACGCCGGAAAGATCGAGGCGATGTTCGACGTGAACCTCACCGGCGCAGCCCGCGTCCTCGGCCATGTCGTCCCCCGCATGGTCGAAAGGGGCGATGGCCACATCATCCTGACCGGTTCACTTTCAGGATTCCGGGGTCTGCCCGGCGCGGTGGGCTACGGCGCGACCAAGGCCGGGATCATGTCGCTCGGCGAGACCATGCGGCTCGACCTCCGCGGCAGCGGCGTCACCGTCCAGAGCGCCAACCCAGGCTTCATAAAGACCCGCCTCACCGACAAGAACGAATTCAGGATGCCCTTCCTGATGACGCCAGAGCAAGCGGCGGACCACATGATGACACTCATGCGCTCGGACCGATTCGCGTCGAGCTTCCCGTGGGCCTTCGGATTGTGGTTCCGGTTCAGCCGGTTCCTGCCGCAATGGCTCTACGAACGCGTCTACTGAGGCGCCTTCGCGCTTGCCCTCGCCTTCCCAACGCGGATACTGGTCCGCGAAACGGGAGGCCACCATGCTCGATATCAGCAGCGCGAAGGTCGTGAGGGTCATCTTCCTCGCCGAGGAACATGGCGCCGACAGCCATCAGGTCCGCGACTACATCTCCGGGCTCAACGAGGACGAGCAGGCCAACCTCGTGGCCCTTATGTGGGTTGGCCGCGACAGCTTCGAGTCCGACGAGTTCGAAGAGGCCAAGCAGACCGCCTACAACGAACGCACCGCGCCGACGGAGGACTATCTGTCGGGCATCCCCGAACTGCCGGGATACCTCGAATCGGGCCTCGAGGCGCTCGGCATCGACGTCACCGAAGTCGAGGACCGGATGTAGGCCGGCGCCGCAACCTCCGACAGAGCTCACGTCAGGTGATCGACCACCTGCATGTGCTGGGAGAGCGTGTCGACCTCCGGCAGCCACCGTTCCAGAAGCCGCGGGTCCGAAGGCGCCGCATGGACCCCCGCCGGGATCTCCCGGTTGAGCACTGCCTCGACCGCGAGCTTCACCGTCCCCGACACGAGCCGTGCCATCGCCGATCCGCGGGCATCCCCCCAGGCATCGAGGACGTAGGTCCTGTGCCAGACCGGCCGCCCGTCGTGCTCGGCCTCGAGCGAGACGCAAAGCACCACCCGGTCCGGCTCCCCCTCCTCGTAGGCATGCTTCGCCCAGAACTCCTCGGACATTTCCCTGAGCCGCGCCTCGCCCTCGGGACCCTCCAGCGTCTCGATCTCCTCGAAAATGTCGGCCCAGGCGTCCGTCCAGCCATTGAGCCGCAGCGTCCCTCGGACGAACTCCTTAACCCGCCAGTTGGTCTCGAAGCGGTACTCCTCCATGAAGGGAAGCGAATCCCGGTTCGGGTAGACCTCGAAGGTCTCGTTCACCGGCGCGGGCGCGGCATAGGACCGGATCGCGTGCCACGGTCGCTGGACCGTCAGCTCGGTGAACTCCCGGATCGACCGCGACGGCGACCGCAGCGCCTTCAGAACCCCCAGCGGCGACCAAGAGAACTTGTAGCGGAAGGCATTGGGCGCCTTCGGGATGCCGCCGCAATAGCTCAGGAACGAGATCACGTTGTCCGCGCGATAGGCCTTCGACGCCTTGTAGTCCGCGACGAGCTTGTGGGCCATCAGGTGGTCGATCCCCGGATCGAGCCCCACCTCGTTGACCAGCGCCACGCCGGCCTCCCGCGCCGCCGTGTCAAGCGCCCGCATCTCGGGCGAGATGTAACTCGACGACAAGAAATGCGCCTTCCGGTCGATGCAGAGCTCAGCCAGCGGCACATGCCAGTCGCCGGGCAGCATCGAGACCACCACGTCGCCGGGCTTCAGCACCGCGCCCAGCGCCTCTATGTCGAACGCCTCGACCCGGTCGGTCAGGTCGCCCACCGCGTCCACCGCCTTTTCGCGGGTCCGGTTCCAGACGGTCACGTCGTGGCCCGCCTCGATCATCTTGCGAAGTCCCGGGATGGCCGAAAGGCCGGTGCCGCACCAGTGGATGGTCATGTCGGTCCTCTCAGAGAGTGGCTGTGTGCCAGTCGAACTCTGCCTTCGCGCGCCTCCAGACGCCAGAGTCGAGATCGCCGAGCGTCAGGAGACTCGGCAGGAGCTGGGCCGCGTAATCCTCCGAGGATTCGCGCGGCAGAAGCGACGGGAGGTTGTCGATGGCGGTGACATCGAGCGGCGGGTCGTCGTGGACGCGCAGCGCAGGAGCGTCCCAGTCCGTCGCCCGGTCGTAGACCTTGATGGGCGAGAAGTCCGATGTGGGATCGCAGGCTATGTCGCCGATGACCGACAGCCGCCGCTCCCGCTCCCCCGCATCCGCCGGCACGAAGACCGGCGTGCCCGGTCGCGCGAAGATGCAGTTGAGGAAGATGTCATGGCCGAGCACCTCGGGGAACGGCCCGCCGTGCGCCGTCTCGGCCATGTCCCATTGCGTGACCGCGAGTCCCATCTCGCCGCAAAGGTCCGATGCGCCCGTGCCCACCCGGCCCAGCGCGCCGATCACGATCACCGTTGGGCGTGCCTCGCCAAGCTCGGCCCGCAGCGCCGCCCGCAGCCGCACGGCATCCTCGACGGCGGCGATCGGCCGGGCGATCCCGCCCGCCTTCTGCGCCATCCAGCACTTCAGCGCGACGGCTGCCCCGGCGTAGCCCGCCCAGTAGCCGAAGGCGGCGACCCTGCGTCCGTCCCCGTCCAGGAGATACTCCAGATCGTAGAGCGTGCCGCCGCCCGCGTTGAAGCGCTCCAGAAGCACGCGTCCGGTCGGCTGCCCCTTGTACGCATGGCCGAACATGATGTGCCGGTGGCGGAGCGGCAGTCCGTCCTCGGGCAGTTCCTTCAGGCCGAACACGATCGCGTCGTCCGGTGCCTCGGGCCACGACCCCTCCGGCGCGATCTCGGCCCCGGCGTCGCGATATCCCTCGATCCCGATGACACGTGACCGGCTTTCCTCGACCGTCACCCGCATACCCCCTCCGATCAGCGCCCGCACGCCCTCGGGCGTCACGCCCACCCTCCGCTCGTTCGCCCGTGGCTCGGCCCTGACCCAGAGATGCGTCATCAGAAGTGCGTCCTTGCATGTGCCCTGTCGGGCGCGTCGAGATGCGGCGTCGCGTTGAACCCGGCAAGGATCGTGCCGTGCGGCATGACCTGCACCCGGTGCACGGACGTGTTGAAGATGGGCAGAAGGACATGCGCCATGCGGGTCGGATCGAGCCTCAGCAGATGCCGCATCACCATTCCGATCACTCCGCCCGACGTCACGCAAAGCACCTTGCGCCCCGGCTCGGCGGCTTCGGCCAGCACGCGCGTCACGCGGTCTTCGAAGGCGGCGAAGGTCTCGTTTCCGAGGATCTCGGCCCGATGCCACGCCTCCATCACCTGCGGAAGAAAGACCGCGAAGTCGTCCGGCCCCGGCAAGGGAATGCCATGCGTGTCCCGCAACGCGGTCCCGAGATTGAAGTAATCCATCTCGTTCAGGCGCGGGTCGACCTCGGGCTCCTGCCCCATCGCCCCGGCCGTCCCGAGATGGCGCCGCAGACTTCCCGAAAGCACCCGGTCGAACCGCTCGCCCTGGCCGTCGAACCACGCGCCGAGCCACTCGGCCTGCCGACGTCCGAGATCGGAAAGCCGGTCATAGCTCTCCTCGTCGGTCGCCGCCGAATTGGCCTGACCGTGCCGGACCAGAACGATCTCGCCCATGTCGTCTCCTTTTCCGGCGGCTTACGTCGCGCGGACCGCAGAGGCAAGGCGCGGGGTTTGCGGCGACGCATGCGGCGGGTATGAGAGACGGCGAAGGAGAACTCCATGATCCCAGTCGACGCATCGCGTTTCCTCTCCGACCTGCACACGCTGCGAAGTTTCGGCGCCGCCGGCGCGGGCAAGGGCGTCGTGCGCCCGGCCTGTTCCGAAGCCGACGTCGCCGCGCGCCAATGGCTTGCCGGACGCATGAAGGAGGCCGGTCTGGAGCCGGTGTTCGACGGCTACGGCAACCTCTTCGGCCTGGCCCGGGGACGGTCGCTCCTCATGGGCTCCCACTCCGACAGCCAGCCCGAGGGCGGCTGGCTCGACGGAGCCTATGGCGTCGTCTCCGCGCTCGAGGTCGCCCGCGCGGCGAAGGCCGCAGGCGGCCCTGCCATCTCCGTCGTCTCGTTCCAGGACGAGGAAGGCCGCTTCGGCGGCCTCGGCGGGAGCGAGGTCTGGACCGGCAAGGTCTCCCCTGAAGAGGCCGACATGCGAACCGACGCCACGGGCCTTGCGCTCGGCGACGCCCGCAAGGTCTTCGACAGCCTCGCGGGAGACCCGGTCCCGCACGACCGCTTCAGGGGCTTCATCGAGGCGCATATCGAGCAGGGCCCCGTCCTCGACACCTCCGGCGAGGCGGTCGGCGTCGTCACCGCCATCGTGGGCGCCCGCCAGATCGAGGTGACCTTCGAGGGCCGCCAGAACCACGCCGGCACGACGCCGATGCGGCTCAGGCAGGATGCGGTCCAGGGGGTCGCCATGCTCGCGATGCGGATCGAGGAACGGTTTGCGCCCGTCGTCACCCCCGACACCGTCTGGACGATCGGCCGCGTCGAGGTCCACCCCAACGCCCCCTCCATCGTGCCGGGCCGGGCCTCGTTCTCGATCCAGTGGCGCGACGCGTCCTCGGAGCGGCTTGCGGACATGGAGGAGGTCATCCGGGAGACGATTTCCGAAGTCGCGGCCGCGCGGAAACTCACGGCGCGCGTCGCGCCGGGCTGGGCGATGAAAATGACGCCCACCGACATGGATGCCGCTCTCGCCCGGGCGCTGGCCGCCGCCGCCGAGGCCGAAGCGGCAGGCCGCTGGCGCGAGATGCCGTCCGGCGCGCTCCATGACGCCATGAACGTCGCGCGCGTGATGCCGGCAGCGATGCTCTTCGTGCCGTCGATCGGCGGGATCAGCCACGCCTTCGACGAGGACACCCGCGAGGAGGATCTCGTGACGGGCCTGCGCGTGATGGCGCGGGCGGTGGCGGACCTCGGAGCTGAGGCCTGATGGCGGCGGCCGGTCCGGACATGCCCGTGCGGCGCGGTCCACTGGTGACGCCGGCCTTCGAGCGCTTCGTCGCGCCCGCCCGTCGACGTCCGCAGATCTGGCGCCTCGTCGCGGGATTCGTCCTGGCCTTCGGCATCTACGTGGCCTGGGTGATCGGGGTCCTCGCGCTCGGCTACTACGCGCTCGCGCCGGGCGGCGATCCCGTCCTCTGGGTCTCCCGCATGGTCGAAGCCGACACGGTCGAGGGTACCCTCATCCTTCTTGCCACCTTCGGCGGCATGGCGCTCGGTCCCATGGCGGCAGCCCGACTCTTGCACAGGCGATCCGCGGGAAGCCTCTTCGGTCCGCGCGTGCGGGTGCTGCGCGACTTCGTCATCGCGGCGGGCATCGTCTTTGCGGTGATGGGCTTGTCGGTCCTCCTGTGGACTTTCAGCTACGATGCGGTGCCGAACCTGCCCTGGACCACATGGCTCGCAGTCCTGCCGCTGACGCTTCTGGGCCTTCTCGTCCAGACCGGCGCCGAGGAAGTCCTTTTTCGTGGTTATCTCCAGAGCCAACTCGCCGCGCGATTCCGGTCACCGCTCCTCTGGCTGGTGCTGCCGAGCCTCGTCTTCGGCATCGTCCATCTCGACCCCGCGACCGGCGGCGACAACACATGGCTGATCGTCGGCGCGGCGAGCATCTTCGGCCTCCTCGCGGCCGATCTCACGGCCCGCACCGGGTCGATCGGCGCCGCCTGGGGGTTCCATTTCGCGAACAACACCATGGCCATCGCCCTCCTCTCGACCGACGGCACGATCACCGGCCTGTCCCGCTACCTCACGCCCTACACGATGGCCGAGCTCGACGGGTCGGTGTTCCTCATCGGCGCCGACATCTTCATGATGCTCCTCGCCTGGCTCCTCGTCCGCCGCGCCGTCGGGCGCTGATTGCATTTCGCCGCCCACAGGCTTATTTCAGGCCGGACCCGCGACCCCGAAGGCTCCGCATGAACTGGATTTCCAACTACGTCCGCCCGAGGATCAACTCGCTGTTTTCCCGCCGCGAAGTGCCCGAGAACCTGTGGACGAAGTGCGACGAATGCGGCGCGATGCTGTTCCACCGGGAACTCAGCGACAACCTCCACGTCTGCACGAACTGCGATCACCACATGCAGATCCGGCCGCGCGACAGATTCGCGGCGCTCTTCGATGGCGGCCTCTTCAACGAGGTGAAGGTGCCCGAGCCGATCGCCGATCCGCTCCAGTTCCGCGACCAGAAGCGGTATCCGGATCGGATGAAGACGGCGCAGAAGGCTACCGCCGAACCCGAGGCGATGCTGGTGGCCGAGGGCGAGATGGGCCGCACGCCGATCGTCGCGGCCGCGCAGGATTTCTCGTTCATGGGCGGGTCGATGGGGATGTACGTGGGCAACGCGATCATCGCCGCGGCCCAGCGCGCCGTCGAGCTCAAGCGCCCCCTCGTGCTCTTCTCGGCCGCGGGCGGGGCGCGGATGCAGGAGGGAATCCTATCGCTGATGCAGATGCCGCGTACGACTGTCGCGCTCGAAATGGTGAAGGAAGCGGGCCTCCCCTACATCGTCGTCCTCACGCACCCGACGACGGGCGGCGTGACGGCGTCCTACGCCATGCTGGGCGACGTGCACATCGCCGAACCGAACGCGCTTATCTGCTTCGCGGGTCCTCGCGTGATCGAACAGACGATCCGCGAGAAGCTCCCCGAGGGCTTCCAGCGGGCCGAGTATCTTCTCGATCACGGCATGCTCGACCGCGTGACGCACCGGAAGGACATCAAGCACGAGCTTGTCACGATCCTCCGGATACTGCTGAAGCAGTCGCCCGCCGTCCGCGGCGACCTGCCCCCGCCGGAGCCCGCCGGCGCCGACCCTGCGCAGGCCGAAGAGCAGTCCGTCAAGACCGCAGACGCCTCCTGATCCGCGTCCAGCGCCAGCCGACGTCCCGATACCCGACCTCCGAGCGCCCCCGATGAGCACCGTCGAAAAGACCTCCGACATTCTTCTCGAGCGGATGACGTCGCTTCATCCCAAGCTCATCGACCTGACGCTCGACCGGGTATGGCGGCTTCTCGACGCGCTCGGTCACCCGGAGCGGGAGATACCGCCGGTGATCCACGTCGCCGGGACCAATGGCAAGGGCTCGACCGTGGCGATGCTGCGGGCCGGGCTCGAAGGCGCGGACGAGACCTGCCACGCCTATACCTCGCCCCACCTCGCGCGCTTCCATGAGCGCATCCGCGTCGCGGGCGAGCTCATCTCCGAGGAGGAGTTCATCGCGGTGCTCGACGAATGCTGGGAGGCGAACGACCGGCGCGAGATCACCTTTTTCGAGATCACGACCGTCGCGGCGATCCTGGCATTCGCGCGCGCGCCGGCCGACTGGACGCTTCTGGAGGTGGGACTTGGCGGGCGGCTCGACGCGACGAACGTGATCGACAGACCGAAGATGACAGTCATCACGCCGGTCGACTACGACCATCAGCAGTATCTCGGCGAAAGGCTCGCCGAGATCGCCTTCGAGAAGGCCGGCATCCTCAAACGCGGAGTGCCCTGCGTCGTCGGCCCTCAGCATGACGCGGCGCTCGAGGTGATCGAGCGGCAGGCCGCGAAGATCGGTGCGCCGCTCCTCGTCCACGGCCAGCACTGGCACGCCATGGAGGAACGCGGACGGCTGATCTTTCAGGACGACCACGGCCTTCTGGACCTGCCCGCGCCGAACCTGCCTGGCCCGCACCAGTTCATGAACGCGGGGGCGGCGCTCGCCGCTCTTCGCCATCTGGGATACGGCGAAGCGGCCTGCGAGGCGGCCGTGACGGCGGCGGTCTGGCCCGCCCGGATGCAGCGTCTGCGGCACGGACCGCTGGTCGACCTGGCCGGCGCGGCCGAACTCTGGCTCGACGGAGGCCACAACCCGGCGGCCGGAAAGGTCGTCGCCGACACGCTCCGCCGCATGCCCGCACGGCCGACGCACCTGATCTGCGGCATGCTCAAGACCAAGGACCCGGCCGGTTTTCTGGCGCCGCTTCGCGACGTCGCAGAAAGCCTCACCTCAATCGCCATTCCCGGCGAGACGGCCACGCTTCCGGCCAATGACACCGCCGCCGCCGGCGACAGAGCGGGGTTCCCGGAATGCATCGCCGAAAGCCCCGCCGAGGCGATCCGCGCAATCGTCGCGGACGATCCCGATGGACGCATCCTGATCTGCGGCTCACTCTATCTCGCCGGCAGCGTTCTGAGAGAGAACGGCTAGCCTCGGGCCGGTCCCGAACCACGTATGCTCAGTTGCTCAGGTGGTCCGTGGTGAACAGGTAGTCACCGCCGCCCGCGCCCGCGTGGCAGGCGATGCATCCCTGATCGGCGCCCTTCGCCACCCGTCCGGCCAGGGGGACACCGTCGGGATTTGCGTCAAGCGACCCGTCGGCGAGGTACTTCGCCCAGAACCAGTCCGCGTTGTCCGGGTCGTAGCCCTCCTCCCGGCGGAACATGATGGTGACGGATGCGAGATGCTCGTCGGGGCTGGCAAGCGCCTGGTCCCCGGTGACGCCCTCCGGTCCGAAGTTCCGCTTGACCACGAGATCACCTTCATGCCCGTCGACGGTGGCCGTGTCGTAGAAGGTCATCAGCATCATGCCGTGCGGATCGGTTCCAGGATAGGGAAAGGACGCGATGGCGTCGTCGCCGGCGAGTCCGGCATCGACCATCTGCGACCAGAGCTCCCCGGCGTAATCGGTGTCGGCCTCGGTTCCGAACGGCATGTCCTGCGCCCAGCCGCCGGTTCCGGCTGCCAGCAGGGCGACTGCTGCGATCGTTCTGCGTCTCATCGGGTCTCCTCCTTCGTGTTGAAACGGTCAAACCGCCCGGCACGTCCGGAGTTCGATCACGGATCATCACGAGCGGATGATCCTTCCGGTCAGGCGAACCGCAGCGCCGCCAGCATCATCGGCGCCCGCAGCGACCCGGACGCACGTCTCTCGAGCGCCTGCGACGACGTGGTCCCAGCCGGACAGCGGATCGGTGAAGCCGCTGATCAGCCGGTTCCGCGCCACTTCGCCCGTGTGCGCCTGCGCGACGCCGGCGGCAAGACTGCCCGCGATGGCCAGTGCAGTCGGTCTCGACAATCGTTCACGCACCCGAAATCGTTGATGGTGTGGTCCTTGCCGCTCCCTGCGAGTCAATGCCGTCGTTCACGCAACCGGCGTCCTGCCTTCCCCGGCCCCGCGCCGCTCTTCCATCCAGAGCCGGCGCATCCGCCGCAGCAGTTCCTTCTTCGCCGCATCCACTTCGGGATCGGGATCGAGCGGCCCCGACCGGATGAACTGGCCGAGCTTCTGCGCCCGCCGCTTCGGGATGTAGCGCAGCACCTCTTCGGGCAGCCGTCCCGACGCCGCGTTCGCCGCGACCCAGGCCTCGGTCATGTCGGTCTCGGTCAGGTCCGTGTCGCTGCACCATTTCGTCTCGAAGAGCCGCATGATGTAGTCGAGAACCTCCTGCCGGACGTGCCTGCGGTCCGGCTTGTAGGGCAGGTGAAAAACATCCGAGACGATCTCGTAGGACGGCCAGTAGTAGAGATGCCCCTCGCGTCCCACCTCCCGCATCGCCTCGTCGATCGCCACCCTCAGGGTCGCCTTCGACACCGAGTTCGCGCCCAGACACCCGGCATCGCGGAACGTCGCGATCAGCGGGATGGGGGACAGAGTCACCAGCATCCTGGCGTCCGGCCGGTGCGTCCGGATCAGCCGGTAGATCGCGAGGATGTTGTCGCGGTTCTCCGCCACCGACGACACCCGGAACCGGTGCCGCTCCGGATCGTAGACGTCCTTCGGGATCGTTCGCCAGAAGACATTGCCGGTGACCTCGTCATACCAGACCTCCGACAGGCCGAAGGTCAGTATGAACAGGTCGGTCTGGTCGAAAAGCCGCTTCGTCTCGAGCCGCACCTCCTCGTCGTAACCGAAGCTTTCCGCGTCGTAGCCGTGCCAGAGCTCCTCCTCGAATATCTTGTTCTCCCAGGCCCATTCGAACTGCTGACGGATCACGAAGGAGTTCACCATGCCTTCACGCATCGACACCACATAGGCCCGGCTCGCCTCGTCGCCGGAATTGACGATCGAGAAGTTGCGCGCGGTGAACCAGTTCGAGATATGCTCGGCGAAGCACGACCCGAAGGCGGTGATCCTCGTCTGCCGGGTGATCGGCTTTTCCGGTGGCAGCCAGCCCTTGAGAAGATACTCCTCGATTCCGCCGGGCGCGAGAAGACGTTCGATGCTCGGATTGAAGTTCGTCTGTTCGCCCCGGAACCACGTACGGTAATCTGGGCTGTCCTTTCCGAAGGTCTGGAGACGCACGTGAACCGCCGACTTCTGCGGACGCGCGCCGGGCCTGTCTTTCGCCACCGGACCCTCCTTCAGGCTGTCAGGCGACTGTGCCGGGGCGGCGATCAGGCGTCAATCACGGCCTAGAGGATGTGCCCCGACTTCCTCGCCTTCACGTCGAGATATTTCTCGTTCAGCGGGTTGAGCCCCACCTTGAGCGGCACCCGCTCGGCCACGGCGATGCCGTTCGCCTCCATCATCCGCACCTTCGCGGGATTGTTCGTCAGAAGCCTCACGGACGAGAATCCCATCTCGCGCAGGATCATCGCGCCGATCCGGAAATCGCGCTCGTCGTCCTCGAAGCCGATCCGGTGGTTCGCCTCCACGGTGTCGAAGCCCTGATCCTGAAGCGAATAGGCCCGCATCTTGTTGGCGAGCCCGATCCCCCGCCCCTCCTGATTGAGATACAGCAGAACCCCCGCCCCCTCCTCGCCCATCAGGTGCAGCGCGCCCTTCAGCTGCGGCCCGCAATCGCACTTGAGCGAGCCGAGGATGTCGCCGGTGAAGCAGGCCGAGTGCAGCCGCGCCAGAACAGGCGTCTCGCGCGGCGGGCGGCCGATCTCGACCGCGTAATGCTCTTCGCCGCCGTCCTCGGGCCGGAACACGTGGACGCGTCCGGCCTCCGCGGCCGCGAGCGGCACGCGTCCGCTCACCACCTCGTGCAGCGGGCTGGCCGCCTCGAGAAGCGGTGCGATCTCCCCGGCATCGAGACGCGTCATCGCGTGCCGCGCCGCGAAGGCCGCCGGATCGTCAAGCTCGGCCACAAGCGCGGCGGGTAGAAGATGCGCGGTCTTCACCAGCCGCAGCGCGAGGCGATGCAGCGCGGCCTCGCCGCCGCGCTCCGAAACGAATGGCCCTTTCATCGGCGTCGTGAGATCGTCCGCCGGATCCGCGACCGCCCGCACCCAGTCGAGTCCCGCGTCCCCCGGCAACCGGATCCGCGCGAGATCGCCGTCATAGGCGCGCGCTTTCAGCGTCTCCGCCCTCCGCCCCGTGATCGCGAGCCCGACTTTCCCGGTTTCGCGGAACAAGCCCAGCCGTTCGGCTGTTAGCGCCTCGACAGCAGAGATCACGGCCCCGTGATCCGATCCGGAGAGAACGATCGGAATGCCGATCCTCAGATCGGCGCGGGCGCGGGCGAGGCGCTCTAGGAGGGAAGGACCGAACGGCATGGATATCCACCGATGTTGCCCCGTCGATCTAGCGCCGAACGCACGGAAATGAAACATTCACCGTCCCTGCGACACGAGCGCGTGAGAAGACTGCAGCAAAACTTGCCGGGATGATGACACTCCCACATTTCCGTGCAGAAAGGGGAAAGGACGGAGGCGCAAGCAGATGGCGACCCTCAGAAAAATACTCCTCGTCGATGACGACGACGACCTGCGCGAGGCGCTCGGCGAACAGCTCGTCATGACCGAGGAGTTCGACGTGTTCGAGGCGGGCTCGGGCGCGGAAGCGATGGAGAAGGCCAAGGTCGGCTTCTACGACCTCGTCATTCTCGACGTCGGGCTTCCCGACACCGACGGACGCGAGCTCTGCCGCCGGATGCGGAAGGCGGGCGTGAAATGCCCCATCCTCATGCTTACCGGGCACGACAGCGATGCCGACACGATCCTGGGGCTCGACGCCGGCGCGAACGACTACGTGACCAAGCCTTTCAAGTTCCCGGTGCTCCTCGCGCGGATTCGCGCCCAGCTGCGCCAGCACGAACAGTCCGAAGACGCGGTCTTCCAGCTTGGCCCCTACACGTTCAAGCCGGCGCAGAAAATGCTGGTGACGGAGGATGACAAGAAGATCCGCCTCACCGAGAAGGAAACCAACATCCTCAAGTTCCTATACCGCGCGACCGAAGGCGTCGTGCAGCGCGACGTTCTGCTCCACGAGGTCTGGGGCTACAACGCCGGCGTCACGACCCACACGCTCGAGACGCACATCTATCGTCTCCGTCAGAAAATAGAACCGGATCCGTCAAACGCACGCCTTCTTGTCACGGAAAGTGGAGGCTACAGACTGGTTGCTTGATTTGTATCAGGTTCCCCTCGCCACATGGGGGTCATCATGTGGCATTACCTCCCTGTTGGACTGACCGGGCCCCAGTGCCCGGTCTTTTTTTGCCGATCGCTCAAATTCGCTTGGAACACACATCCGGCTCATCCGTTCGAGGGCGAGGGCTTAATATCCCTCGTGTTTCAGACCCCCTCTCCGCGTCGGGGCAAAGGCGCGGAAACCTCCCTGTTGGACTGGCCGGGCCTCGTGCCCGGCCTTTTTTTCGCGTCGGGCTCGCCTCACTGGCTCGAAACCGCATTCTCCTCATCCCGGCGGAGCGTCGCCTGGAAATTTCCGTCCACGGTGACGAGATCGGCGTCGCTTTCCACCAGCCCCTCCGTGCCGCCCGGGGTCATCTGGGCGACGAAGCTCCCGGCGACCGCCATGGTGCCCTCCTGTACCTCCAGCGATTCGACCGAAAGATCGATGTTCTCTCCCTCGGCGATCCAGGTCTGGTCCGATCCCGCACGAAAGTAGGCCACGCGCGGCTCCTCGACATCGGGCTCGGCGGGATTTCCCGCGGCGCGGAAGGTGATGATCAGCGCGTCGGTAAAGCCGCTCTCGCCGCTTTGCCGGGCGATGCCAACAAGCCGCACGAGCCGTGCGGTCTCGGTCGGAACCCAGGAACTCGAAAGCTCCCCGTCCGCGCTCGCGACGCTCCAGACCACCGGTTCGAGGTTGAGCGTGCCTGAAATCGTGCCGCCGGAATCCTGCGCGGCGACGGGAGCGGCGAAAAGGGCGGCAAGAAGGCCGTAGCGCATGGGATATCTCCTCGTGTCTGGAGTGGATCAACGCGCCCCGCCCCTGCGCTTGTTCCCGAAGCTCCGACCGAATAAGGTCGCGCGGCATCGCGGGAACCTGCCATCACATGTCCTTCAAAATCGCCACCTGGAACATCAATTCCGTGCGCCTGCGCGAAGCGCTCGTCTCACGGCTGCTCGCGGACGAGGCGCCCGACGTCCTCTGCCTTCAGGAATGCAAGTCTCCGGTCGACAAGATGCCGCTCGATGCGTTCGCCGCGCTTGGATACGTCCATGTCGCGGCGCGCGGGCAGAAGGGCTACAACGGCGTCGCGATCCTGTCGAAGCTCCCCCTCGAGGACGTGGGCGACATGGATTTCGCCAGCCTCGGCCATGCCCGGCATGTCGCGGCCCGGCTCGAGAACGGCGTGGTGATCCACAACTTCTACGTTCCCGCCGGCGGCGACCTGCCGGACCGCGAGAAGAACGCCAAGTTCGGGCAGAAGCTCGACTACATCTCGGAAATGCGCGACTGGTTCCACGGCGACAGGCCCGGCAAATCGATCCTGGTCGGCGATCTCAACATCGCGCCGCGCGAGGACGACGTCTGGAACCACAAGCAACTGCTCAAGATCGTCTCCCATACGCCGATCGAGGTCGACCATCTGGGTCAGGCGCAGGACGCCGGTGGCTGGGTCGACGTCACCAGGCAGGACATTCCCGACGGGCGTCTCTTCAGCTGGTGGTCCTACCGCTCCCCCGACTGGGACGCGGCGGACAAGGGTCGCAGGCTAGACCACATCTGGGCCACGCCCGACATCTCGAACGCGGCCCACGGCAGCCGCATCCTGCGCGACTGCCGCGGCTGGACGCAGCCGTCCGACCATGCCCCGGTCTTCGCCACCTTCGACCTCTAGGCGGGCGCGCCTGCAGGGTCCGATTGCCGCGGAATGCCCCTTGGACTCTCACGCCTGCGCGATCATATAGGGGCGAACACGGGACCCATACGATCAAAGGGGGCAGTCATGCTCGAATTCGGACAGAAACCCCAGGCGGCGCCCACAGGCGACCTGATCAAGGAAACCTCCGAGGCGACCTTCATGGCCGACGTCGTCGAGGCGAGCCGCGAGGTGCCCGTCATCGTCGATTTCTGGGCGCCGTGGTGCGGCCCCTGCAAGACGCTCGGCCCGATGCTGGAGAAGGCGGTGGCCGAGGCCGGGGGCAAGGTCCGCATGGTCAAGGTCAACGTCGACGAAAACCAGCAGATCGCGGCCCAGCTCCGCATCCAGTCGATCCCGACGGTCTACGCCTTCCATGACGGTCAGCCGGTCGACGGCTTTCAGGGCGCCGTCCAGCAGTCCGAAATCAAGGCCTTCGTCGATCGCCTGACCGGCCTGGCCGGCGACGGCGGGCTCTCCGAAGCGCTCGAAGCCGCCGAGGAGATGCTGACGCAGGGCGCCGCCGCCGACGCGGCGCAGACCTTCGCCGCCATCCTCCAGGAAGAGCCCGAGAACGCCGCGGCGTTCGGCGGCCTCGTCCGCGCCTATCTAGCCGGCGGGCAGGAGGAGCAGGCCGAGGCGATCCTGGGCCAGGTGCCGGAAAAGATCGCCACCGCACCCGAGGTCGAGGCCGCCCGCGCCCAGTTGTCACTGTTGAAGCAGGCCGCGAACACCGGCCCCGTGGCGGAGCTTCGCGCCGCCGTCGAGGCCGATCCAGACAACCACCAGGCGCGCTTCGACCTCGCGCAGGCGCTGCACGCGTCGGGCGACGTGGAGGGTGCGGTGAATGAACTGCTCGAGCTGTTCCGACGCGACCGCGACTGGAACGACGGGGCCGCGAAGACGCAGTTGTTCACGATCTTCGAGGCGCTGAAACCGCAGGATCCGATCGCTCTGCACGGCCGCCGGAAACTCTCGTCGATGATATTTGCCTGAGCCCTGGGACGGGCTACCTCCCGCTCATGTTTCCCGCGGCCGACCTGCCGGACACCATACCGGTCTTTCCGCTGCCCGGCGCGCTGCTCCTGCCGCGCGCCCGGCTTCCTCTGCACATCTTCGAGCCGCGCTATCTGCAGATGCTCGACGACACCATGAAGACCTCGCACCGGCTGATAGGCATGATCCAGCCTCGGGAGGTGCCCGACTCAGACACGACCCGCCTTCAGGCAATCGGCTGCGCGGGCCGGCTGACGGCGTTCTCGGAAACCGAGGACGGCCGCTACATGATCACGCTAGCGGGCATCAGCCGCTTTCGCGTGACCCGGCAGATCGAAGGCTTCACCCCCTACATCCGCTGCGACGTCTCGTGGAACGCCTTCGCCCGCGATCTCGGCGGCACCGAGCGCGACGAAATCTTCGACCGGCCGAAATTCCTCGACCTCCTCGGCCGCTACTTCGCGGTCCAGAACCTCTCGACGGATTGGGACTCGATCAAGGAGGCGGAGGACGAACTGCTGGTGAATTCGCTCTCCATGCTCCTGCCCTTCGATCCCGAGGACAAGCAGGCCCTGCTCGAGGCGCCCTCGCTGACCACGCGCCGCGAGACGCTGGTGACGCTCATCGAGTTCAGTCTCCGTCGCGGTTCGGACGAGGAGATCATGCAGTGAACGGCGGGGCGGCCTACGACCGTCACATGCTCGAGGCGCTGGTCTGTCCGGAAACCCGCGCGCCGCTGGCCTACGACCCGCAGCGGCAGGAGCTTGTCTCCCGCGCCGCCCACCTTGCCTACCCGATCCGCAACGGCATCCCCATCATGCTCGTCGACGAGGCGCGCAAGCTCGACTGACGGAGCCGCTTCGATCCGGTGCGCGTCGAGTGGACCAAAGCCCCTCGAAGGGCAATCGCCCTACACCGGCCGCCCCTGCAACAGCCTCGGCAGATCGCCCGACAGCCCCGCCGCCTCGCGAATGAACCTGCGCCGCACACCCGGCATCGCGTTGACCGCGCCCATGCCCAGATCCCGCGCCAGTCGCAGAAGGCCGTTGTCGTTTGAAAACAGCCGATTGAAGAAGTCCGTGGCCAGAAGAAGTGTCGTCGTGTCGAACCGGCGCCAGCGCTGATACCGCTCCAGCACCTCGGGCCGCCCGATGTCCTCGCCCCGCCGGCGGGCGTCGGTCAGAACCTCGGCGAGCGCGGCCACGTCCTTCAGCCCGGCGTTCAGCCCCTGCCCCGCGATGGGATGCATCGCATGCGCCGCGTCGCCGACCAGAGCCAGCCGCTCGCCCGTGAAGCTCAGCGTCATCGAGAGCGCCAGAGGATAGGTCCATCGTTTCCCGGCGAGCGATATCTTTCCCAGGAAGTCTCCGAACCGGGGCCGGAGAACCGCGAGATAGCCTTCGTCGTCGAGGGATTGGATCCGTGCGGCGCTCGCCTCGGTCTCGGACCACACGATCGACGACCGGTTGTCCGACAGAGGCAGAATGGCCAGCGGTCCCGGCGGCATGAAGAACTGGTGCGCGATGCCGCCGTGCGGCCTCTCGTGCGAGATCGCGCAAACCAGCGCGGTCTGCCCGTAGCGCCAGCCCTGCCGCCGGATCCCGGCGCGCGCCGCGGTGGGGCTCGTCCTGCCGTCGCATCCGGCGATCACCCGTCCGCGAATCCGCTGCCCATCCGACAGCACGGCCTCCACGCCTCCGTCCACGATCCGGTGATCCGTCACCGTACCCTCGACCTGTGTCACCCGATCCGACGCCGCGACCGCGCGCAGGAGCGCACCGCGCAGGAAGCGGTCCTCGACCATGTGGCCCATCGGGCCTTCCTCGATCTCGGCATGGTCGAATTCCAGCACGAAGGGCGACGGGCCTTCGCCCGCGCGCCCGTCCGTCACCTTGATCTCGAGGATCGGCTGCGACTGCGCGGCGACGTCCGCCCAGACCCCCAGCACCGTCAGAAGCCGCTGCGACGTGAGCGCCAGCGCATAGCTCCGACCGTCGAATTCCGGGTCCTCCCGAACGCCCGCCGGAGCCGGGTCAACCAGCGTCACGCGCAGCCCGCCCGAGGCCAGCGCCAGCGCCAGCGAGGTGCCGTTGAGCCCGCCGCCCGCGATCAGAACGTCCGTGTCATGTGTCATGCCTCGCAATATGATCGCGGGCCGGGCATTGTCCATGCGCCGACCTGCCGCTACCGTCCGGGCGAACAGCAAAAGGGACCTCGATGAACGACTGGTTGACCATGACTGCGGCGGATCTGGGGCGCGGGATCGCGACAGGCGAAATAGGGCCTGTCGCGCTGACCGAAACCTATCTCGGCGCGATCTTCGACCACCCGCTGCATGACCGCATCTACGCCCGCGTCACGCCGGACCGCGCCCTCGCCGAAGCCCGCGCGGCCGAGGCGCGTGCGTCCTCCGGTCATCGGCTCTCGCCGCTCGACGGCGTGCCGATCTCGTGGAAGGATCTCTTCGACACGGCCGGCGTTGCGACCGAATCCGGCTCAAAACTTCTCGCAGGCCGAACACCGACGTCCGATGCGCGAGTGCTGTGCAACGCCACAGCCCTCGGCCTCGTCTGTCTCGGGAAGACCCACCAGACCGAACTCGCCTTCTCCGGCCTCGGCTACAATCCGATGACGGCCACGCCGCCCTGCGTGAACGACCCGGACGCGGTGCCCGGCGGTTCCTCGTCCGGAGCTGCCGCCTCCGTCGCATTCGGCCTCGCCTCCTGCGGCGTCGGCTCCGACACCGGCGGCTCGGTCCGCATCCCGTCCGTCTGGAACGACCTCGTCGGCCTGAAGACGACCGCGGGGCGCGTCTCCCTCGAAGGCGCCCTCCCGCTCTGCGCGAAGTTCGACACCATCGGCCCGCTCTGCCGGTCCGTCGAGGACGCCGCGTTGGTCCTCGCGACCCTCGAAGGCGGACGGGCGCCCGACCTTCGCGGCGCGTCGCTGTCCGGTGCCCGGTTTCTCGTCCTCGACACGACAGCCTTCGACGGCATCGAGGATGCCCCCGCGACAGGCTTCGATCTGGCCGTCCGCCGCTTTGCCGATGCAGGGGCCGCCATCGACCAAGCGGAAATTCCCGAAGTGGCCGAAGCGATGGCGCTCGCGCCGATTCTCTTCGCCACCGAAGCCTACGGCACGTGGAAGCATGTCATCGAGGCCGACCCCGAAGCCATGTTCCCGCAGGTCCTCGAACGGTTCCGGGGCGGCAAGGACTTCTCCGGAGCCGACTATGTCGCGGCGTGGCTGGCGCTCGACCGCCTTCGCGCGGCCTACCGCTCCGCCACGTCTGGCTACGACGCCGTCCTCGTCCCGACCTGCGCCATCCTGCCGCCCAAAGCTGCGAAGGTCGCCACGGAGCCCGACTATTTCGTCTCCTCGAACCTGATGACGCTCCGCAACACCAGGATCGGAAATCTCATGGGTATTCCTGCACTTACGCTTCCGACCGGCGTGCCCTCGACGGGCATCTCCCTGATGACGCCGCCGATGACCGAGGAGCGCCTCCTGCGGCTGGGCGCGGCAGCCGAGAGGGCTTTGGCGTAAATGCCACAGGCCGGGTTCGGTCCCGGCGGGGCACGGTGAGATTTCTGGACCGTCTCCCACCGCGCGGCTAGTCTCCGGCCAAACGGGGCGGCATGACCCCGGCTTGAGGCACAGTATGAGCTTTCCCGAGCGGTTTTCGAAACTGCCTGAATACGCATTTCCGCGACTGCGGCGGCTTCTGGATTCGCATGCGCCGGGCGGCGAGGTGATCCAGATGACGATCGGAGAGCCGCGCCACGCGTTTCCGTCGTGGGTCGCTCAGGTCATCGCCGACCACGCCTCGGAGTTCGGAAAATACCCGCCGAACGAGGGCACGCCCGAGCTTCGCCAGGCCATGGCCGACTGGGTCGCCCGCCGCTACGGAGTCACGCTCGACCCCGACACGCAGATCATGGGCCTGAACGGCAC
>Ga0102940_1000203_pt1 | contig 41209 bp, 24 predicted proteins | sample SalPonR2_C_D1_MG_FD_78215 | JGI IMG/M metagenome (GOLD analysis project Ga0102940, IMG submission 78215) | Salt pond soil microbial communities from South San Francisco under conditions of wetland restoration - Salt Pond MetaG R2_C_D1_MG | ecosystem: Environmental > Aquatic > Marine > Intertidal... | reverse complement strand
GTAAGAATGCCTATGTTTACACTTTTTTTGAGCGGCATTTATCCTTTGATGGATTGATTTGGGGCGATCTGACCGGTGACGAAGATCTTCTTTGTCTCCTGCAAACTGGCTATAATGCCTTTCGTATTAAAGATAACCCTAATCAATGGCGCAGACGTATAGCGGAACTGGTTGCTTCCGGGAAAATAAGAGAAGACGTATTGGACCAGAGTGTCCGAAAAATATTGCGGGCCAAAAGCTGGATGCATAACGGTGTTGATCAGGAAATTAACCGGCACCGTCCTGTCCGGCACACTCCGATGCAGGCATCTCTACTTGCTGTCCGGAAGCCGGAGGGAGAGGCCCTGACGTCTGTTGATCCTCTACATGAGCACTTTTTATCCAGATCATGGGACGTCTTTAACGAAGAAATGGAACGTCGGGCAATTACGCTGCTGCATACCTCAGCGGGCGATTTTCCTCTACCGCCTGAAACCATTCAGTTGATCGATTTTGGTGATCAACCAGCTATTCATCTACAAAGGCGTTTGTCGGAATACCTGTCTGTTCGATTTCAGCACGGACGAGTCAACCTGGACGAGGGCTATCAGAAACCGGCAGGAAAAGTGGCAAGGCCCGTGGTTATACTAGGTACCCTCCCTCTGCAATCAGACCGGGATCAGTCCTTTATGCAGTGGCTTCGGAAAATGGATGCGGTGGTGATCAATTTAGGGAATCCTCGCCATCTGACAGCACTTGATACTGCTGGAATCACCTTGCTTCAAACCTTTGGTCGGTCGCGTAATATCGAGGAGAGTGTTGCGGAAATATTAGTCGGTGGCCGCGAAGTGTCTGGAAGGTTACCCTATGCCATCAATGAGCAACTACCTAGCCATACGGGTAAAACCATGAAGGCTATCCGGCTGGGCAATAGCCGGCCCGAGGAAGTCGGCATCCGAGGGGAGAACCTGGTGAGTATTGATGCTATCGTGTCCCGGGCTATACGCAAACGGGCTATGCCTGGCTGTCAGGTGCTGGTTGCTCATCAGGGACGGATCATCTACCACAATGCTTTTGGACAACACACGTACGGCGGCAGAGCGGTTCAGGAAGATGATGTGTACGATCTGGCCTCGCTCACCAAGACTATGGCCACTACGTTTGCTATCATGCATTTGTATGAAACGCAGGCTATTGATTTGACCGATCGGGTGCGCGATCATCTGCCGGAACTGGCGCAGGGTAATTTAGCCAATATCACCATCGAGCGACTGTTAACCCACCGCTCGGGCATTCAGCCTCATATGCCCGTTATTCCTTATTTGCTGCACCGGGGAAAGAATAATGCTACGTGTGATAGTTTTTTCTGCGCTGAACCATCGGAGCTTTATCCCATTTCGGTAGCACATGACTTTTACTTTAATGGTGCATATCAGGATTCAATCTGGCAGGATCTGAATAACGTCAAAGTGCGCTATGGGCAGCGCTACCGGTACAGTGACGTCAATTTTGTGCTGTTGCAAAAAATAGCGGAGCGCAAAACAGGTATGCCACTCGACGAATGGACGAAACACTACCTCTACGTTCCGCTGGGTTTAGAGCGTACCACCTTTCGCCCTTTGGATCGCTTGTCGTCCCGAGAAATTGTACCCACCGAAAAAGACGTCAAGTGGCGCCGGCAATTAGTTCACGGATACGTGCACGACGAAACGGCCGGCTTGTTGGGAGGAGTCGCCGGTCATGCGGGGTTATTTAGTAATGCCCGTGAATTGGCTGTTTTATCCCAATTGCTGCTCAACGAAGGACAGTATGCCGGCAGGCAATTCTTTAAACCGGAAACCATTCGTCTCTTTCGCTCGGATGGACACGGTAACCACCGCGGATTGGGGTTCGATAAACCTTACTCCTCGAACCGCGGAAGCCGGGCAGCGGATGTGTCCGATGCTACCTTTGGTCATACTGGTTTTACGGGTACGTGTTTTTGGGTTGATCCGGAGCAGAAACTGGTCTTTATATTTCTGGCCAACCGGGTTTACCCCAGTGCGCGCAACAGGCGCTTTTTCCGCATGAAAGTACGGGCTAATGTCCATCAGGAAATCTACGATGCCTTAGAATCATTTCCGACAGAATGGCCTTCTTTACCCGGCGTGGATATTGCTCCTCCGCCCTTATTGGTTCAGCGCAGCAATCCTTCGTAAAGCCAATTGGCCAGGGCTTCCCGGTTACTCTCCAGAACGATCCGCTTCTGGTCGTTAAGGTTTCTAATGTTGGCTAGTTCAATATAGACTGTAGGCGGTATGACCTCACGGAGCATATGCAGGTCGCGTGTACTGACCGTACCGTGATAAGCCCCGTTTGCCCGGTACTTTTTATACTTTTCTTTCATGGTCTGATGGAGATTCCGGGCCAGGTTCTTACTCTCCTGATTTTTGTACTGATAATAAAAAAATAAGTCTGTACGCTCATTTTTCGTCCGCGAATCGACGTGAATGGTTATTACCGTTTGGTCACTAAAGCCGAGCGACCGGTTTTTTTCGTACAGTGCATTAATGGCGTCCGATCGCTGAAATAAGCGTCCTTTCTGAGAGCGCAGGATAGGTGCTCCACCCCATACCTCTTCATCGGTATCACAGGCCAGGTAGAGTCCTTCGCGGATACCATCGTTATTATCGCGGGTAATCATGTATGCCGTAGCGCCGTGTTCGATAAGCTTACGGCATAGGCGCAGGGCTACGTCGTAGGCGTATTCATCTTCACAGAGCAAGTTGCCTGCCCGCCGCCCGATAGCGCCGGGGTCGGGCCCTCCGTGGCCGGCGACAATGTAAAAAATTTTGCCCTCGAGGCGGGAAGAGCGCAGTGGGGTATAGCTGAGTTTCGAACCAAAAATAGGGAACTGTCGGCCAGAGGGGTTGGTTTTATCCTGAAAGTCAGGGTCGGCTATTGGTTGCGGAGCTTCTATTTCCAGGTCAGCGTTACCACAGTTAAGATAATGGTATGGAACCCATAGGTCAAAGTCCTTTTGGAAGGCTGTATCGCGCAGGCCATTCTCCAACATGCGCTCGTTGTACTCCTGAATACTGACCGCCAGGTCCCAATCGTCGAGTCCGATGGTAGAACGAATCGTCTTACCGTTGAAGGTATACCTGAAAATGGGGAGGAAATAGGTTTTACCTTCGATTAGGGCGGCATTTTGCTTCAGTTTGTTGAGCTTGTAAAACTGATTGAAGTTGCAGCTGTGTTGATCGAGTTCGTACCGGCGCAGCAAAGCGTAAATACCATCACCGCGTTGGGCGGTAATTTCCATAAAATCCGGGGCAGCAGCAACAGGATGTGCATGGACGGTAAGGCTCAGCAAGCAGATTAATCCTGTAAGGAAGACTTGTGTTCTCATGCAGGAAGGATCGTTTGGGGTATGGGATTAATAAAACCTGAAATTAGGTGTTTTACAGCAATTTCCCAAGTAGGGGCAGTGCTGCCAGCACGTAACAACAATCTTTTGTCAAAATTGGCATTTATTACGGGGAATCCTCGGAAAGATGGTATTTTTGCGCTCTATGCAGCTCGTTCGAGAAATCATACATCTGTTCCGCAAGGATTTATTGCTTGAATTTCGCAGCAGTTATGCCATTAGCGGGATTTTGCTTTATGTCTTTTCGACTATATTCATCATTTACACCTCTTTTGTAGACATTACGACGCCGGTGTGGAATGTATTGTTTTGGGTTATCATGCTTTTTACGTCGATTAATGCCATTGTCAAAAGTTTTGTGCAAGAGAGTAACAACCGCCAACTCTATTATTACGTGCTGGCCAACCCGACGGCCCTGATCCTGGCAAAAATTCTGTACAATATTTTATTGCTGCTGCTGTTGAGTGTTTTGATCTGGTTGTCTTTTTCCTTTGTGGCGGGAAATCCGGTGTTGCGGACGGGACAGTTCCTGCTGGCCATTTTTCTGGGTAGTGTTGGCTTTTCTATTACATTTACTTTTGTAGCGGCTATTTCAGCGAAAGCTGATAATAATGCTACCCTAATGGCAATCCTGAGTTTTCCGCTCATTATTCCGATTCTTATGACGTTGATCAAACTTTCGGCTAGTGCGGTTGGATTAATTCAAGATACCGGGATTACGAAGGATATTCTTATGCTGCTTGCGATTGACATGATCCTGGTTGCCATGACGTTTATATTGTATCCTTTTTTGTGGCGAGATTAGCCGAACAAATAAACCTGCTGGACAGTTGATCACGATAAATATGATATTATGCTAAATCAGTCCTGGTGGAAAATTCTGGCCGTGGTTCTACTGATGTTCACCATCTTTGCCGGACTGTTATTTCCATTGAAATCGGGCGTTTTGGACGTAGATCCGGCCAGTGTTCGTACCGGCGACGAGTTAACACTGACCGTTACGGGGTATAACTCGTTTTATGAACGAGGGAAAGATAGTATGCGGATCTGGCTGAAGCTGGATAATGAGCGGGCATTATCAGCCCGGAAGATCGATGTTTGGGACGATCGGCAATTGCAGGCAGTATTTCAAATACCGGAATACCTACCGGTTGATCGCCGCGTACAAGAGATGGATCTCGTGGTGGATAATGCACACGACGGAGCCGTAGTTTTGCCCAGCGCTGTCTTTATTACCCAGGACAGTATTAACCCGGAATTGGGTGAACAGGCGTGGACAAATGATCCTATTACTAATTTACATGCTGACCGGAGCGTGACCTTCCCCTTTCGAAATATTTTGTATGAATCCATTCGCAATCAGTACTTTCACGTACCACTTTGGTTTGCGATGATCTTCTTGTTTTTGGGGTCTGTAGTGTACAGCGTACGCTACTTGCGAGGATACCGCGCTGATGATGACCAACGGGCCGCTGCCTTGACCCGAATTGGTATCTTATTTGGTATCCTGGGACTGATTACCGGGGCAATTTGGGCAAAATTTACCTGGGGTGCTTTCTGGAGTTGGGACGTTAAACAGAATATGACAGCCGTTGCACTCTTGATTTATTTTGCCTACTTCGTCTTGCGTTCAGCTTTTGAAGACCCAGAGAAACAGGCCCGCATTTCGGCTGTCTATAATATTTTTGCCTTCGTGGCCCTGATTCCTTTAATTTACGTTATACCGAGGATGACCGATAGTTTACATCCCGGTGCGGGAGGGAATCCCGCGTTCAGTCGCGACGACTTAGATAATACCATGCGTATGGTCTTTTATCCTGCCGTTATCGGATGGACTTTGCTGGGGTATTGGGTAGCTAGTTTGGCCTATCGATATACCCGCCTGCAAAACCGCTGGCTGGGACTGACTGACTAAGCCCCATTTGAACACCGGAATTTTACCTCTTCCCGCATTTGTTTTCACCCAAAAAATAAACGACTTTTGGCAGCATATTCGCCAAAAGCCCGGACAAAACCAGATAAATACGGAACCATGATTCGAAACCGATGGCTATTTACGATTGCTTTCTGGCTTTTTTCGCTAAGTTTCACTCTGGCGCAATCAGGTGCAGCTGATCCTGATTTCATGCGTAGCCGGGGTAAGATTTACGTCGTGGTAGCAGTAATTGCCGCTATCTTTCTTGGTATCGTAATCTTTCTGATTTATCTAGATCGCAGACTAACCAATTTAGAAAACCAAATCAAGGACGATAATGTCTGAACCAAAATCAATTCCAAGTTTTTTTCAAAGTGTACAGTCCTACTTTGATCGCGCTGCTCCCTATACCGGACTAAATGAGGGACTTCTTGAGCAGATCAAGTCTTGCAATGCTGTATACCGAATGAATTTCCCGGTTAAGATTGGGAATGAAGTTAAAGTGGTCGAAGCCTACCGGGTACAACACTCGCACCACAGAAGCCCAACCAAAGGGGGGATCCGCTACAGTAATCACGTAACACAGGACGAAGTAATGGCTCTGGCCACACTTATGACGTATAAATGTGCGATCGTAGATGTGCCTTTTGGAGGAGCCAAAGGTGGAGTCAAACTCAATCCACGAGAATACACCCCCGGGCAGCTTGAACGCGTAACCCGTCGTTACACCTCTGAATTGATCAAGCGTAACCTGATCGGCCCGGCGATTGATGTACCGGCTCCCGATTATGGAACTGGTGCTCGTGAAATGGCCTGGATTTATGACACCTATCGCACCTTTAAAGGGGAAGATATTGATGCTGCCGGCTGTGTTACGGGTAAACCCGTTAATCAGAATGGTATTCGCGGACGTACGGAAGCTACTGGTCGCGGTGTGTTCTATGGCATTCGCGAAGCGTGTGAAATAGCCGCTGATATGAAGCGATTAGGGCTGGAAACCGGTATGAAAGGGAAGCGTTTAATCATACAGGGCCTGGGTAACGTTGGCTCTTATACGGCGACTATATCTCAGGATGAAGGTGATGCCGTGATCGTGGGTGTGGGTGAAGTAGAAGGCGCTATTTATAAAGCCGATGGTATTGATATTCACGATCTGATTAAATTTAGAAAAGAAACCGGGTCGATCCTTAATTATCCGGGGGCAGAAACCCTGGATCAGGATAATCGTCACCGGATTTTGGAATACGATTGTGATGTTCTGGTACCTTCTGCGCTGGAAAACCAGATTACCATGGAGAACGCCGATCGGATCAAAGCTAAAATCATTGCTGAGGCAGCGAACGGGCCGATCACTTCCCTGGCGGAGAAAGTACTACTCGATGCTGGTAAGATTATTCTTCCCGACGTCTACCTGAACGCCGGTGGTGTTACCGTATCGTATTTTGAGTGGTTGAAAAACCTGTCTCATATGCGATTTGGTCGCATGCAGAAGCGTTTCGACCAAAACCAGTATACGGCTTTGATTGACTTAATTGAACGCCATACCGGTCGGAGCATTTCACAAAAAGAGCGCTCCATTATTGCTAAAGGAGCGGACGAAATCGATTTGGTACGTTCTGGTTTAGAAGAAACCATGATCACGGCCTACCATCAGATCCGTGAAATTATGAAGCGCAAGAAAAAAGTGGATGATCTACGCACGGCTTCTTTTGTCAGTGCGATCAATAAAATCAGTAATGATTATCTGTCTTTGGGTATTTTCCCATAGGGAACGACTACCAAAGAACCCGGCTCTCACGGGAGCCGGGTTCTTTGGTTTTTCCTCCGGAGCAAAGAAGAAACTACTGGTTTTATGCTAAAAGCAAAAAAATAATTTTTTAGCCCAAAGAATATTTTGTTTTCATTTGTTGGCTGTCTATCTTGCCCCGGTTAACTCCTTTTCGTGTAACTGGATTAATATGTTTAATCAATGGCAGAAAAATTAGATAAGATCGATCTTAAGATCCTCAGAATATTACAGGATAATAGTAAGATTACGAACCTTGACCTATCAAAAAAAATTGGCCTTTCTCCCGCACCTACCTTGGAGCGCGTGAAGAAATTGGAAAATAATAACGTTATTCAAAGCTATCACGCGCAGGTAAACCCACAGTCTATAGGGCTGAATGTGAAAACCTTTGTATTGGTATCGCTAGCCTGGCAGAAAGAAAATGCACTCAATCACTTTCTGGAGAAAATTCGGGAAATTGAAGAGATTGTAGAATGCTATATTATTACGGGTGAAGCTGACTTTCTCATCAAAATCGTGTGTCGGGACATTCCCACCTACGAAAAGCTCCTCTTTAAAACGCTGTCGCAAATTGATGAGATTGAGCGCCTGAAAACGCTTATGACACTTTCTACCGTAAAAGATTCAAAAGTATTACCGTATAAGTACGATTAGTCTTACGGGAATACCGAAGAATAATTCCACTCACGAGCCATCATCCAGGAAGGACGATGGCTCGTGTTGTTTAAAATAGACTATGCAACCCAAGAAGAAGACTCTACTCTGGCGGTTCACCGGTAAGGATAAAGTGGAATCTGGATATCTGTTTGGTACTATGCACGCCCGGTCAGCCCGGGTGCACCAAATTGCTCAGCATGTAATGCCCTTTATTGACGATTGTGATGCTTTTGCTGCGGAGTATGATCTGGATGATACAGCGATGGGAGGAGGATTCTCTCCACGTACCGAAGTACCCCTGGATCAGTTACTGGGACCGCGGCATTTTGCGAAAGCAAGGCGTATTATCCTAAAAACTACTGGCGTGGATCTACTGCCTCTTCGCTATGTTCATCCTGTCTTGATATCAAGTATGCTGGATGAGGTCTTTTTTTCGCAGGAGCACATACAGCCTTTGGACGCTATGCTGTGGAGGTATGCCCAACAGGCAGGCAAGCACTGTGTTGGTCTGGAATCCATGGAACAGCAATGGGCAGTCCTGCAACAAATTTCACCGCAGGAAGGGGCGGAAGGTATTCGCCAATTGAGTCGTAATCCCACCAAACACCGCCGTCAAATGTTGCGCCTGATGGAGTGGTATCTGCAGGGCGACCCGCATATCTTGTATCGCCACGCCAGGAAAGGTTTGGGTAAATACCGCCGGACGTTTCTCTACGAACGCAATCAAATTATGGCCGATCGTATTCTGCATTTTGCCGAACATCACCACCTCTTTGCAGCGGTGGGGGCAGGGCATTTGAGTGGAGAAAAAGGTATATTACGGTTACTTAAACAGCGGGGCTGTGTAGTTCGCCCTATTCCATTAACATTGCAGCATTCCCGGGTTAACGCGTAACGACTTCATACAACGTATGCAAAGCAACACCATAAAAATCGCAAAAAATGGTTCTTATTAGCTTAATAATTAGAGGTTCATGGGTTTCCCTTCTTCTATTACTCTGGATTACCTGATTATTTTTGGTCTGGAACTTTTCTTTTTTTGAAAAGGCTTTTATATTTGCACTCGCTTTCATGGAAAGCCGCAAATGTATCTCGGAGGAGTGGCAGAGCGGTTGATTGCACCGGTCTTGAAAACCGGCATAGGTTAGTAGCCTATCGGGGGTTCGAATCCCTCCTCCTCCGCCAAAGCACAGAAGCCGTCCGCCGTCAGGCGGACGGCTTTTTTGTTCCGGGATGACGAGCAAATTTTTATTTGTTAAGGTAGGCCGGAACAAAAAAGCCGAGCGCAGCGTTAGCTTCTGTTTTGTCCTCCCCCCCCTTAGGGAAAGACTTGCTCCATCCCTCCTCCTCCGCCAAAGCACAGAAGCCGTCCGCCGTCAGGCGGACGGCTTTTTTGTTCCGGTAGCACGGCTACAGGGCAAGGCCCGGAGAAGACTTCTCGTTACGTCTTGTTTTACTCCGCGAAGGTCGGGTTGTCCTTTTTACGACTTTATGGTCTTACGTGCCTCCAGCCTACAAAACAAGATGTAACGAGGAACCCTGAGGCCGATTTTGGCGAAAGCCGACCCCCACAACCACCAAAAAACCACAAAACCACACCCCTACAACCATCCATATACCACAGCCGCCAATACACCACCTACTAGCGGCCCCAACACTGGAATCCAGGCGTAATCCCACTGACTTTTGCCTTTATCCTGAATGGGAAGCAGGGCATGGGCGATGCGCGGGCCCAGATCGCGGGCAGGGTTAATGGCATAGCCGGTCGTACCTCCCAGGCTAAGGCCAATGGCCAGCACCACCAGACTTACCGGCAGCGCTCCGAGCGAGCCTAATCCTACCGGAAGACTGGGATCGCCGGCGGTAATATTGGGTGGAGTGAGGAATAGAACCGCAATCAGTAGTACAAATGTGCCGATTCCTTCGGAGAAAAAATTGGCCGCCACATGACGAATCTGTGGAATGGTGCTGAAGGTGGCTAACTTGAGTATAGGATCCTGGGTGCGCCGGTAGTGATGTATATAGGTGAGCCAGACGCAACTCGCAGCAGCTATGGCACCTAACAACTGGGCAAGAATATACCCACCGACCTTAGACCAGGCAAACTTACCGGCTACGGCCAACGATACGGTCACGGCCGGGTTGATGTGGGCACCACTGTAATCCTGGGCTACAAAAACGCCCACAAATACCCCCATGGCCCAGCCCACGGTAATGACGATCCAACCACCATTATGCCCTTTGGTGTCTTGCAGCACCACATTGGCCACTACGCCGTTGCCCAGGAGAATTAATAAAAATGTACCGATAAATTCTGCCATTAGGGGTGCCATACAAGCTGCTTTTTTTTGAAAGATAATAACAATTGCCTGATTACAGAGTCGAATAGGGTAGGGGGAAGTGAAATCTTTTGACAGCATACTACGTCGACCAGCTCATCAGTCTACCCGGTATATCCTGCTTGCGCAAAATTATACCACTTAGAGACAGCATCGTTATGTGAGGTGTCGGATACAGCAGTAACCAGCCATAAGTCTGGAGTGGAGATGTCTGGAGTTGGCATTAAACAAGAGAAGTAGTATTACAGGCATTGCGGATCCATGGAATTCTTATTATCTTTGATACGTATTGTAGTTTAGAACAAGGGTTTGGAGGTGGAGCATTCAGCTTCACCTCTTTTTGGTCATACGTACTATGAGGGGAAAAACCATTGAGGTATCATCGTGGACAGAATTAACGGAAGCATTATTCCACGACTCCTGGTCGCAGGGATTACAGCGTTTTCGATCCTCTTACGTATACCGGGGCCTGGAAGATAAACGGTACAATTTGACCTCTACCCTCAACCGGTTGGGGGAATCACATCTGGAGAAACACCTGCTGCGGAATTTTCGCAAGTATTCTCAAATTGACGATGAAAATAAATCAATTTGGAACTGGCTGGCGCTCGCTCAGCATCATGGCTTACCTACCCGCTTGCTAGATTGGACCTACTCGCCACTGGTTGCGCTTCATTTTGCGACAGCCAACTTTATGCATTTTGATAAAGACGGAATGATTTGGGCCATCAATTATGTGGACACCAAAGAATACCTTCCAGATCAGATGGTTCGTATTATTGACGAAGAAGGGTCGCACATCTTTACGGCAGAAATGCTCGATCGTGCCGTCAGCTCCCTGCCCGAACTCAATAAACTGAAGCGGAAAGAATTTGCTATTTTCTTTGAGCCACCCTCTATTGATCAACGCATTGTCAACCAATATGCGGTCTTTTCTATGATGTCGGATCCTAACCGCACCATCAATCGTTGGTTGAAGGCTACGGAAGTACGGTATTTTAAAATCATTATACCGGCAGAGCTAAAATGGGAAATTCGCGATAAGCTGGATCAGTCGAATATTAACGAACGCGTCTTGTTTCCGGGCCTGGACGGACTGGCAAGATGGCTAAAACGCCATTATCGGGATACCCGTAGTGAAGGCGAACGCGACGAGCTACCCAGTAAAGAAACTTTTCTCGATAAGCGGAATAAGGAAGATAATGCTTAACCAAGCCACCATTGCAACAGCCAGGCCATGCTGATGCCAAGGTAGTTTCCGGCGGCATATCCCAGCAAACCCATAGCTATTCCGGCAAAGAGTACTTCTTGATTTTTTATCACAGCACATATTGGTCCGACAAAAGCGGGCCCATAGAGGGCGGCAGTTGAGGTGACCATAAAAGTATCGCGGTCAATCCCGGCTAAACGTGCAAACACAAGGTGCAGGATAACGGTGGCGTACATCACTACCCCGACAAATAAGATAATATCTCCGCCATAACTGATGATGTCGCCAATATCCGCCAGCATACCCAGGGCAATACTAAACACGAAGAGAAAGTATTCTCCAATGGTAAAGGTGTTTTTCCAGGTGCGCACCGTTGGGAGAAAAGATGCTGCCAGGCTCAGGGTCGTCAGGGCAAGCATGATAAACGCCGTTTGCTCCAGATTGCCGAACAGCAAAAGTGTACTGCCTACGGTTATGGCCAGAATAAGCATGGTCAGGCCGAGGGCTTTCAGGATAAGGCTAATCGAAGGAGGATGGTCTTCCTGTAAAGAGTGGTCGGGAGTAGCGCCGGCAGGTAAAAAGCGGGGTAGTACATAGCCCAAAAAGGGATGCATTACGGAGGTTAGTAAAAGTAGATAGGTGCCACCAATAACAATATCAGCAGCGTTGAGCAGGATAATGTATTCCTGATCAACCTGTAAAGCGAGCCCTATGGCTTGCATATTGGGCGTACCACCGGTGTAGATGCCGGTCACCATGCCGGCCAGGGCCCAACTTTCGGAGAATGTATTTCGAAAAAACCAGGCACCCACAGCACTGCTAATCAAGCCGGCCAGGACACATAGGATAAAAGAATAGAGGGCCTTTCCGGCATGACGGCGGATAAATTCCAGACGGGTCGTGTACAAAAGTAGCGGAATGGCAAACAGAATGGCGACTTCCGAAAACCGTTGCGAAATACCATCGCGCAGTGGAAAAATATCGAGATTTCGGAGGAGGATGCCCGCCAGATAGCAAAGGACAATTGGGCTCAGAATATGTTCCAAACGACTGGCGCGGCTTATCCATTTACTAAGGAAGGGAAAGCCGAGCAGGACGAGCAGTTGCAATCCCAGGAAAAGTATGCTCATTGTTGTGTTATATGTAATCCGTTTTGGTAGTCGACCATCAGACGGCAATTTTCTACCTCCGGATGGATCAGCAGCCAATTGGCTACCGGATTGACCACGGTTTGCTCAATAGCTCTCTGTAGCATGCGGGCACCATACCTTGGATCGTATCCTGTACGGACGAGGTGTTCAATTAATTCAGGCGTAAAAGTAATGTCGATATTTTTTTTGTAAAAGCCTTCCCGCTCTTTCAATTCGGATAGCTCTTTTTTGGTGATCAACCGAATATCGGACTCCTGCAAGGCATTGAAAATAATGGTACCGTCAATGCGGTTAATAAATTCGGGTCTAAAAAAACGCCGGATGGCAGAATCATAGGTGTCTTGCTCTGAAGTCGACCGCTGAAACCCAATTTGGGGAGCGGTACCTGCCCCCAGGTTGGAGGTGATGATAATAATGGTATTCTTAAAATTGGTGACCCGTCCGAAGGCATCGACCAAAACGCCCTCGTCGAGTACAGTAAGCAGTGCATCAAATAAAGCGGGATCCGCTTTTTCGATTTCATCGAGCAGCAAAACAGAAAAGGGACGTTCACGAATTTCCTTGACCAGCTGCCCTACTTCCCGACCACTACCGATCAGGCGGGCGATTTGCGCGGGATGTTGAAATTCGCTCATGTCGATCCGTACCAGGGGACGTTTTTTTTGTCCTTTGCCAAAGAAGTAGTCTGCCAAAGCTTTTGCCGTAGCCGTTTTTCCCACACCAGTAGGACCCGCAAATAGTAGCGTGGCGATAGGACGCGCCGGATCATTGAGGCCGGCTTTAAAAACTTTTACCAGTCGCATGACTTGCTCGACGGCTGCGGGTTGCCCGATGATACGGGCTTCGAAGAAAGAGCGTAAATCGGCTTCACCCAGAGGCATCTGATCGCGCAGAAACAGTTCAGGTAGACCCGTTTGCTCTACAAAGGCATCAATGATCTGGTCGGCTTCTATGTGCTGTTTTTGCTGTAGGCGAGCCACCGACAGGCAGTGTCCAAGAAATTTAATGGCTTTCCCCGGAAAGCGCTCGTACGGATAATACCGGCTTAGCAAACTGGCGCTGACCCGTAATGCCTGAGCCGACAGCGCAATGCCCAGGTTCTTTTGGCTATAGTCGGCAAATTGCTGCATGATGCTGCGGGTCTGATTAGTCGACAGCGGCCGAAGTTCGATTATTTGGAATGCTTCCGCAAAACCGGGTAATAATCGCCGTAGGCTCTCCAGCTCGCGGGGCGTTGCTTCCCCCAGAATGCGCAACCGTCCTTGTTGGATAAAGGGGCGCATGAAGGCAGCTACGCTATCTTCTGGTCCTGCTCCACCAATCTCGATCAGTTTGGATATAGAAACAGCCCACAAAGTACCCTGACAACTGGCAAGTTCTTCAATCATTTGCTCTACCGCTTCCTCCCATTCTCCAAGATAGCGAGACCCTCCCGTAATGCGCTGGGGAATAATTCGCCAGAAGGAGAGCTCCATGTTGCGGTTGCGTTGGGTCGCCTTACGCATCGCTTGTTCGAGCACAGCACTTTTTCCGGTGCCGGGCTCCCCCACGACCAGTACATTGGAGCGCGAGACTGTGATCTTTTCAATGACTTCTTCCACTTCTTTCTCGCGTTCCCAGGCTGCACTCGGTCCAATACTCATTTGCTTCTTTATGGCCTTGGTGTAGGGAAATGGTTCGGCAAGGCGGTTGAGGGTAGGCAGAGCGCGCTGAAAAAAATGTTGATCCCAGGCATTTTCCTTCTGGCGATTTATTTTTAACTGGATGCTATCCAACCGGGGCTCGGGCATATTCAATAACCGGAAAATACGCTCGGGAGAAAGCTGATTAAGGTAGCTGTTTGCCAGGTGCCGGGCCAGCGGCTCCATGTGGCGGGCGGAATAGTACACAAAGTAGTCCTTGAAAAGGGGGAGAAAACACTCGTAATGGGCATACGGTGATTGACCGTATACGATGGGGATGGGAACAGAAATATTATACGTAAGAGGATACATTCCGCTAGACTCGCGATATGCCGGACGGTAAGAGATATTGATGATTTTTAACTTTGGCGTTTTCAGCTCTACATCCGGCACATCGCCGTAGCGCTTATACTCCTTTTTGAGATGACCGCTTAGTTTAAGTTTTAGAGCATCCGAATGTGGCGCTACAGCTTGCAGGTCGGTGCCGACCAGGTAGCCCATTACGTGGTCATCAGCCACGGGGAAGTAGAGTAGGGGATAGTTTACTTTTTCCATATCGGATGGATCAAGACGTTTAGAGTCAGTTCGTGATTCACCGTGACCAGATAAAGGCTAACCCCCGGCCATAGTCAACCCAAAAGGTAGCAAAAAATCTCTGGATCAGCCGATGCTTATGTTACTTAACGTGCACTTGCAGTTTAACTTGGTCGATCAATGGCTGAACGTTAAAATCTCACGTGGTATTTGGTAGAGCGTACATGGTAATAGGATGTTTTAGAGTCTTACACCATCTACCTTCTACTGGCTACTTAATACTGGAAGGTTGGCCTGGATATCCTTCACTTTACGAAATGGCCAATGTCCAACTTTACGTTACATATAAAACCAATCCTTTTAGGTAATTCCCCTCGGGGTGGAATAAACTGACGGGATGATCAGCCGGCTGACTGAGGTGGTGCATAACCCGTACTTCCCGGCGTGCTTCCACAGCAGCTGCGACGATCGTATTGTCGAACAGTGCCTTATCCACCACCTGTGAGCAGGAGAACGTAAAGAGCAGTCCTCCGGGTTTAATTTTGCGCAAGGCCAGAGCGTTGAGGCGCTTGTATCCCTGAACAGCCTTGTGCCTTTTCTTCATACTTTTGGCGAAAGCCGGCGGATCAACCACCATGATATCGTAGTCGGTATCGGCTTGTTTGAGGAAGGACAATACATCCTCGGTAAACGACCGGTGGGAAGCTTCGGGGAAATTTTGGGCGACGTTGCTGTCGGTTAGTTCTATAGCCCGTTCGGAAATATCGACAGAATCGACTTGCCGGGCACCGGCAGCCAGCGCGTAGAGCGAAAATCCTCCGGTGTAGCAAAAGGTGTTAAGTACTTTTTTACCGGCAGCATATTGCTGCAGCAAGGCCCGATTGTCGCGCTGATCCAGGAAGAATCCGGTTTTTTGCCCGTGCTCCCAGTCAATAGTAAAAGACAAGCCATGCTCGATGGCCTGGGCCGTATCACTGCTGCCCCAGATGTATTCATCCTCGACCTTAGCGGCGTATTGGCTGGGTAGCGATCGATGGCTCTTGTTATAGACAGCGCTTAGGCTTTCGCCAAAAATAGTCCTTAGGGCATGCACCAGCTGGGGAAGCTGTTGATGCATACCGATGCTGTGGCATTGTACGACGGCAACGTCGCGGTAAATATCAACGATCAGGCCCGGCAGACCATCCCCTTCGCCGTGCACCAACCGAAAACAATCGGTTACTCCTGGTTTGATGATGCCGAGGATTTGCCGGTAATTCCAGGCGTCTTGCATCTTTTGCGTCCAGAAATCCTGATCGGCGGTTGTGGAATCAAAATGAAAAATACGTACCAGGATACTACCGTCCTGATAATGGCCTGTGCCCAGAACATCGCCCTTATGGCTGACTACTTCTACGATGTCACCATCTTTAATATCATCGGGTTTTTGGGCAACAGCCCCGGAAAAAACCCACGGATGGAAACGACGCACAGCAGCATCGCGCTTTGCTTTGAGTGTAATTTGTTTCATAGCGGCAAAGGTACGTAAAACTCCCGGAGGGGAAGGTAGGGCCTTTCCCTCTAGTCCATATTATGGGGATTGGCCTTCCGGCAAAAAAGCAATATTCAGCACATCGTCAAAGTAGTCGGCAAAATAGGGGATTATACCTTCCTTGATGTAATCTGGCAATTCCTCGAAATCCCTTTTGTTATCGATCGGGAAAATGAGGTGTTTGATGCCAACCCGGCGTGCGGCGATCGTTTTTTCTTTAACGCCACCGATGGGTAATACCTTTCCGGTGAGGGTGAGCTCTCCGGTCATTGCCAGATCATTGCGTACCGGCTGCTGTGTGGCCAGGGAATATAAGGCCAGGGCAATGGTGATACCGGCTGACGGGCCATCTTTCGGTGTGGCACCGGCCGGTACGTGCAGGTGCACCTGATGCGTATCGAAGTAGTCGCCGCAATCTTTTCGTTCGCAGAGGCTTGAGCGTACGTAGCTATAGGCAAGTTGTGCCGATTCTTTCATCACGTCACCCAATTGGCCGGTTTGCTTGAAATGGCCGTTCTTACTGGTTATACCGGTTGCTTCCACGTAGAGGGTAGTTCCACCCATAGAGGTGTAGGCCAGGCCCAGGGCCACCCCGGGTACGTCGCGATTGTAGAGCTTTTCGGTGTGGAAAGGGGGCTTGCCCAGGTAATCTCGGATATCTTTGGCCCTTACTTTAAGGTGTCCGGTATCACTTTCGGCCTGCTTGAGGGCTGCCTTGCGGATAATTTTTCTGATCTGTTTTTCCAGGTTACGCACCCCTGCCTCGCGGGCATATTCTCCGCTGATTTGGGCAATTGCCTTATCAGTAATGGTCAGTTCATCTTTTGAAAAACCATGTTCTTCCAGCTGTTTGGGAATGAGGTACCGTTTGGCAATTTCGATCTTTTCCTGCTGTACGTAACCTGCCAGGCGAATGACTTCCATCCGATCGAGCAGTGGCCTGGGAATGGTGTCCAACTGGTTAGCGGTAGTGATAAACAAGACATTCGACAGGTCGTAGGGAATGTCCAGGTAGTGATCGAGGAAACTATTATTCTGCTCGGGGTCGAGTACTTCCAGTAAAGCGGATGCCGGATCACCCCGGAAGCTGCTGCCAATCTTATCAATCTCGTCCAGCATGATGACCGGGTTGGAGGTTTCGGTACGCTTCAGGGCCTGAATGAGTTTGCCGGGCATGGCACCAATGTAAGTACGCCGGTGCCCTTTAATTTCTGCTTCGTCGCGCATGCCGCCTACCGAAAACCGAAAGAATTTTCGATTTAGTGCGGAGGCTATAGAGCGGCCGATAGACGTTTTACCTACCCCGGGAGGGCCGACCAGGCAGATGATAGAGCCCGAGATGCGACCGCGCTTGATGACGGTCGACAGAAATTCCAAAATCCGTTCTTTTACTTCGTCAAGTCCGTAGTGGTCCCGGTCGAGTATTTCGCGTGCGGCGGTAATGTCATCATTATCCTCAGAATAAACACCCCAGGGTAATTCGGAAATGGTCTCCAGGTAATTGCGGGTTACGGAAAATTCTGGCGACTGTGCATTGAGGGCTCGTAGTTTATCCAGTTCCGTTTCGACTACTTTCGCGGCTTCTTCGGGGAGTTTTTTTCCCTTCAGCCCATCCTCAATTTTCTCCACCTCGGATTCGCCTTCTTCTTTTTCTATACCCAGCTCTTTTTTGATGGCCTTGAGCTGTTCGCGCAGGAAGAATTCCTTTTGCTGCTTGCTTACTTTTTCCTCAATCTGTTGATTGATCCGTTTTTGAATTCGCGCAATTTCCAGGTCCTGCTTAATGAGCTCTAGCAGGCGGTGGGCACGTTCGTAGAGGTCGAGCTTTTCGAGGAGCTCTTGCAGGGATTCCGCTTCGGAGGATAGAAGATTGCTAATCACATCCATGGTTTGCCCGGGAAGATCGTAATTGAGTTGGCTGACCACCATATTTACCTGCTCCTGAAATAAGGGATTCAATTTCAGCAACTCTTTGATTTGCTCGCTGATCGCCATCATATAGGCTTTCAGGTCATTATCGGGCTTATCTTTATTGTTTTGATGGTAGGTGACTTCCCACCGCAACTGAGGCTTGACCAGCGTGACGCGCTTGCGCCGGAACCGGCTGATTCCGCGTCCCAAAACCTGCACGCTCTCTTTCCCCGTTGGGATGATGCGCATAATTTGGAAGGCGGTACCCATCTCGGCAAATTCTGATTCAGTATAATCGTCTTCATTGTACTCAGGAGTATAGACGAGTCCAATATATCCATCATCGCTCTTCTGCGCTTTTTGCAGGATTTCGATCTTTTCTTCTCCACTAAAGGCAAGCGGCAGGGTCATTCCTGGAAACAGCGGTCGCTGCGCCAGGGGGAGAATAGTCAGGTGGTTCGGCAGGGATTCTTCGACAATTTGTAGCTTATTGTCGTCGATGTTTATACGAGCATTTGGATCTTCGGACAATACGTGTTCGTTCTCCATGGACATTTTTAGTTATATTATCGAGGGCAAAGACGACGCTGGGGTCGTTTTTTATCAGCATTTATAAAAATGCCTTATATCCCAAATTTGTTTACCGGTTCACCGGTAATGCTCTATTGTGGCGTGCCAGTCGTTACGTACCGATAGCAATGATTAATATTCAGGGCATTCCACCTTATATCGGCTTCCACCGGGGATGAAGTAGGTGAGGGATAGCTCCATGGCTCCCCGGGCGTAATTAGAACGGCCCAGCGCTGAGGTTGTGCCATCATAGCTTATGCCCAGATTCCAGCGTTCAAGCTCAAATACCACGGCAACGGAAAAAGCGTCCATCAGCATACCCTGATCCAGCTGGTTGGAGAAGTGAAACCATGGCCCAACGCGTAATCCAAGCTCCCAGCGTTCCCAGTTGGAAAAGCGTAGGTTGCCCCCAAAAGCAAGGCTTGTTCCTGGGCCCTGTACCATAAAAGCAGCCCCGGGCAAAAGGCTTAATTTATCACTAAGCGGCAGCTCTCCTCCGGCATGAATGGTCCAACGTTGGTAAAGCTGTTCGTCTGATTCGTCAAAAAAGGAAATATCAGGTCGGTTAATGTGATGAAGGGCACCACCTAGAAAACCACTGAACCGCTCTTCCAGAACAAAATAGTAGAGCAAACCGGCATTGAGATCGAGAAACAAATCACCGTCAAAGGCACCAATCGGCTCGCCGGAAGAACGGTCGAAATCAATTTCCAGATTTTGCCCGTCATACTGATTGGAAAACCAGAGGTCGCGATTGTCAATTCGGTATTGGCCAAAGCCGGCCTGAGCGCCGGCAACCAGATAGTGGGAAGGCTGCCGATAGCCTCTGCCTTCATCGAGCATCTTGATAAAGGAGCCGCCTACCGCAGCGAAAGTACGACTGTAGCCATTAGCGCCGGCTCTGTCTTGAACGGCTGAAAAATTAACGGAAGCCGCATCGTTGCGGGCAGCGTTAAAGCGGATATCGGCGCCGGCCGCAAAGGTTTCGTAGGAATTATCCTGTAAAAGAGAAGCATACAGGGCCCGGTAATTGACATGGCCGCGTGCTCGTCCGTTGAACACTCCGGACAGCGCCGGGTTGAGCAATACGGGGGCCTTGTAGAACTGAGTGAACCGGGCATCCTGAGCATGCATCGTGCCGGTACATAACCAGCTGATTGCCCAAATACCGATAAGTATAGTAGCGTATTTCATTCCGGTTTCTTTAGCGGATTAATGTAGTCTGTCCCCGTAGCACACCCTGGGTGTTGTCAGGGTAGGTCACTTCAATATACCACACATAAAGGCCGATCGGGGCTGTTTGATTGCGGAACATTCCGTCCCATCCGGCAGGATCGTTGATCTGAAAATCATTGCGTTGGTAAACCAGTTCGCCCCAACGGTCAAAGACCTGGAATTTATCAATCTGTGTGCCTTCACGGCCATGGATTAGGAGCTGATCGTTCTGCCCATCACCATTTGGCGAAAAGCCGGTCGGTACAACTACAAATCGCTTTTTCTCGACGATTACCTGAATGCGGTCGTCAGCTTCGCACCCCACGCTGTCAATAGCGACCACTTCGTAGCTGATAGAATTGTCGGGAAAGGCCAGGGGATCGGGGCAATCGGTACAAGACAGGTTGTCGCCAAACGATGCGAACCATTGATAGAGCACGGTGCCCTGCGGATTAAAAACGTCTGCTTCTAATTGCAGGGTATCGCCCCGGTCAATGCGCGTCAGCGATGGCCCTACGTCGACGACAAATTGTTCGGGTTGTTGCACCTGGGTTCGTTCAAATAGTGAACATCCACCGGCATCCCGTACATAGACGTCATAATTGCCGGCTTCCAGACCGATCAGAAGGGGAGAGCCGTTATAGTTGCGGTTGTCAAGACTGTAGGTATAAGGTGGTGCGCCGCCACTGGCTTCCGCTACAATAGCTCCATCAGTATCCCCAAAGCAAGTGACATCCTGGGCATTAAGGTCCAGTGTTATAGGGTCAGGGTGCTTGATGGTAACGGCATCGGTTTGCATACAGCCTGCAGCATCCGTAATGGTAAGTACATAAGTGCCGGCGGCTAATTGATCTACGGTTGTTGCCGTGCGGCCGTCCTGCCACTCCAAAGTATAGTCGGGAGTGCCTCCCCTCACGCTGACCGTTGCGGTACCTTCCTGATCACCAAAGCATATATTATCGGTAGTCGAAAATGTGGTAGTGATTGGCTCGGGTTCATCAATGGTGGCCACTCCGGTACCAAAGCAGCTGGAGGGGTCACTAACGGTCACCTGATAGCTACCCGCAGGTAAGCCGGTAGCAGATATTCCTTCCTGATTACCGGTGCCGGCATCCCACTGATAAAGGAGATCCTGACTGTCAGATGTAATATTCGTAACCAAAGCCGTACCATCATTACCGCCAAAACAGGCGGCTGGAGTAGTCTCAATATCAAAGGATATTTTTTGAGGCTCGCGTACAAAGCGGCTGGCTACAGCCGTACACCCCCGGGTGTCCGTAACCGTAACCATATAAGTACTGTCTCCAATAATATTGTCAATGTTGGGGCCTACCTGCCCGGTATTCCACACAAAACGAAACGAATTAAGCTCGGAATTGGGACGCCCTTCTACAAAATTGATGCCGATGGCCCCATCACCAAAGCCGAAGCAGGAGGGGGCATTAATGATCATATTTGGGATCATCTGGGGCAGGTCATCCAGATTTATGTCAATCTCTTTCTGACACCCATTTCCATCAGTTACGCTTACCGTGTAGACAAGGGAATCAAGGTCGGTGGCTATCCGGGTTGTCTGACCATTACTCCAACGGTAGCGGTAATCGCTCCCACTTCCGCCCTGTGCCGTTATTTCTGCTTCATTTTCCTGGGCTCCAAAACAGCCCTGCCGGGTTTGGGCCACATCGAGTGATAAAAGCAATTCAGGCTCGTCAATAAAAGTGCTGGTCAGTGCCCGACAGCCATTATCATCCGTGATGGTTACCCGATAATTGCCCCGACTGAGGCTATCCGCAGTCGGCGTGGTTTGACCATCCTGCCAGAGATAACGGTAGGGGGCAGTGCCGCCTTGGACAGCGACGGTAGCCTGCCCCTCATTACCCTCCCGGCAGCGAGCATCTTCTACGCTGACCTCGAGCTGCAGGGAATCGGGTTCGGGAATAAATACACTGGTATCGAGCTCGCAAAGATTGAAGTCAACTACGGTAACTCCTATCGACCCGGCCGGTAAATTGGACGCCGTAACCCCAATTTGAGCCAGCTCGTCTTGCCATAAATATTCATAGGGGCCGGTGCCTCCCTGCACAAATATGGAGGCCTGTCCGGTGGATTGCCCATGGCAATCCACCGGGCTAATGCGGAAAGAATCAATGCTAATCGCCGGGGGTTGCGTGATGTCCACGCAAGTAGTCGTTATACAGGATTTTTCATCACTTACGGTCACACAGTAATTGCCTGCCACCAGCCCCGTCTGTAAACTGTCGGTACGGGCATTATTCCAATTAAACTGGTAGCCACCGTTTCCACCGGTAACCAGGGGCGTGATGTTCCCGGTAGAATCACCGAAGCAGGATGCATCCGTAGTCTGTATGCGGATAGATAAGCTGTCGGGCTGTTGTAGGTTGAAGGCATCACTAACGGTGCAGCCATTGGCATCGGTTACCGTTAGGCGGTAGGTTCCGGCAGCCAGAGCGTCCCGTAACGGCGCTGTCTGTCCATTGTCCCAAAGGTAGGTGTAAGGGCCAGTTCCTCCAGTCACCAGTGTATTAATGCGGCCGTCGGTGTCGCCAGCGCAACTGATGGCGCGCTCTTCAAACATGTTAGCAGCCAGTGAGTCCGGGGCGTCAATATCAAAGAAAACGGTGTCCAGGCAGAAGGTCGCGTCGCGTACCACCACAAAATAAGGACCCGGAGATAAGCTATCAAAGCGGGGATTATCTTGTGCCGTACTGCTGTTGTTTAGAAAATATCGGAATGGTGCCGAACCGTTGACTATAGTTATTTCTGCTGCTCCGTCATTAGCATCAAAACAGGTAGGCTGACGCAGATCTGCTAGTTCTATGTCGAGGAGGCAGTTCCCGAATACACAGGTAGAAGAGCCCGTATCCACCCGGCAGTATCGCTCTGGATTAAGAACAACCGGAAGAACTTCGAGGGTAACTTCGTCGCCCTCTGATAAGCCATCGACTGTTATCAGAGTGTCCGCTACCGGTGAGGCTATCGATCGTGGGAATCCATTAATGCGTAAGGTTAGTTCGAAGGCACTAACTCCGGCCGGACGATTCCAGGTAAATTGAAAAGCATCCGTATCTATCTGTTGGCAGGTCACGTTGGGCGCTGGTAATACGGGAACTACGGTCAGCTGAACGGTATCGATACGGCTGCATCCATACGTGTCAGAAATTGATACTACATAGGTAGCATTTTCGCTGGTACGCACTTCCGGGGTAGGGCAATCGGTACATGAGAGCCCCGGGTCACCACTCCAGGCGTAGGTCACTTCTTTGACCGAATGAAATTGAATAGACCAGTCGACAAGAGCGCCAAAAATCTCTTCGTCGAATTCATCGGATACCAGCAAGGTCCACCTTCCGTTGATCGGTGCTCCATTTAGGTTGTTCCAGTCGCCTTCCGGCAAAAATGTACCGGCAAAGGGTGCGGTACCTTCCGTAATCGATACACTGGCTTCGGGAGTAAAGCAGGTATTTCGATAATCGTCGCCTTGCCCGCCATTATTGGTACTGAGCTCAAGCATACGGCCGTCGGGAGACCGCAAGAATAAGGCAATATCCTCCGCCCAGTCGGTTTCTAAATGAACACAGACGGACGCAATTTGCTCCTCCGGGTTGGTTAAGGTGTCTTGCAAGATACCCGATACGCTGATGGCGTTTTCATATGGATTGTCGGGTGGATGATTGGCAAACCCGATGGCATATTGGGGGTTGTTTTGGAACCGTAAAGCAGTATCTACGGGTATAGTACCCGTGGCGTCGATGGTAATTGTTTCATCCTCGCAGACGTTTTGGTCAGGAATGTCAGGATAGTGTGCCTGGCAATCAAGACAGGAGGGGTCAGAAAAAGGGCGTACAGGCACCTGCAGGGTGGTATCAAACGTACAGCCGAAGGCGTCAGTAACGGTATAGGCAAACGAGGCCGTTCCGGCAAAGAGGGGAGAGGCTGTAATACTGTTCTCGTCTCTGCTGATTACACTGGTATTGTCGATCCAATCGCCTGTTTGTAGGCCTGGAGAGAACGTTTCCCGGTCGGGAAATACCGATTGGGCAAACTGCAGCGACCAGGAAAAGAGGTAGCCGTTTTCGCCAAAAACATCATCTAGAATGGTAAGGGTCCAGTTGCCGTTTAGTGGGGTGCCGATAAGGGTAGAGAACGAATCCGTTGGCCGGTAGCTGCCTGCGGGCAGTGTATCCACCGGGTTTTGCTGCAAGAACGTAAACCAATTTGCATTAGAGGCATTCTCTGACCAGCAATAGCGGAAGCCTTCGCCAGGCTGTCGCATAGTTGCATCATTGTATATGGGAGCGCCCAGAGCAATCTGATTCGTTCGACTACCAGGGCCGCGCTGAAGGTATATTTGCTGGCCGCCAGGAGCTGTAAGTATGACGTCAAGATCATCCAGCCAGGAATGCTCCAGGTTTGCGCAAATGGCCTCCAGGTCGGCTACACGCTGTAGCGTCTGTCCCGGGGCAAAGTCGCGAATGGTAATGGTAGATTCGTAGCCTACGCCAATGCCGTCGGGGATAGCTACCCGCTCGATGATCTGCGGGGGCTGATCAAAAGTAGCCGTACCGGGCTGAACCAGCAGGTCCAGCCCGGAGGCCGATCCGTTAAGTCCGGCACGCAGTGTTACCTCTTCTCCGGCACAGATTGGTTGCGTCGCGTTTGCGTCCACTTGAAAGCTTGGCTGCGGCGCTACGCGTACTTTTTGATTAATCACATTTTGGTTGGTACACCCATACGGGTCGGTGATCGTCAATTGAACGGTGTATCCTCCCGGCTCGTCGTATCGATGTGATACCGTGCGTCCGAAGGCAAAGGTACCGTCACCAAACTCCCAGCGGAATTCACTATTGGCGTTAGAGTGCTCGTATCCCTGTCCATTCTGGGGATATTCCCCGGAGCCAAAAAAGAAGACCCGCTCGCCCGGGCAAATGTCAATGCTGCCGTCGGGCGTTGGCTGTGCAGCGGGTAGGGTAGAATCCACTGCCGCGATGATATCCTGACACGCTGAGGTGCAACCGATATCGGCAATCCAACCGCTACCTTCGTCACTAGCGTCGGAAGAAAAGACAATAGTGATGCAACCGGCAGGATTTGTGATAGATGCCTGAACGGTAAATTGGGTCTGTCCCAGGGCTAAATCATCCGAACACAGTAATAACGGCGCAGAAGCGTCCGGACCATCATAAAAACATAGCTGATCGCCGTTGCCGAGGTCGAGATCCGAGAACTGTAATTGTGCATGCGTACCACTACTGCCATCGGGGCAAAGCGTAAAAGTGAATTGTTCGTTAGGGCCATAGAAATTATCCGTTCCGCCTGAATCCGTGAATAATCCGGAGCACACAGACATATTGGCATCCGCAACTGTTAGGGTTTGAGCTGTCGCCGAAAAGGGGGATATGCTCCCTATTAGGCTGATCACCACCCACATAAAACCGGTTCTCATGTAGTTCTTATTTCCTTTTCCCGTTTTTGGGAGTATTTATATCATATAACCGTAACGGTACTCCCTTAACGGAATTATACCATGCAGTCAATATAAATATGTATTCTTTTTTTATAGAGCTTCACACCAGGTTGTCTCTGGGTGTGGTCATAATTTTTGGAAGATAGGTATTTCCGCCAAGCATCATAAGTTGCTTCTGCATATTTTCCCGTGGCTACTCCCAGGTGAACATTTTAGGCAGACGGCTCACCATGCATCGTGGACTACTCCCATCTACTTCCCGGGAGTATACATTCAGCGGGGAATAATTGGCGCTCCACTTTACTTCGTATGGCATTCCTAAACCACATCATTACCGGTATATCTGTATTTTGCCTATTTTCCCCTTCCGGTGAACGGAAGACCAGTTTGCCGGGGCTGATTTGTATAACCAACCAACCAAATAATAGCTTATGGAAATTCTTGATGGACGTCAACTGGCAAAAGATATTCGGGCAGAGTTAGCCGCGGAAGTGGAGAAACTTACGGCCAATGGTACCCGTCCACCCCATCTGGCAGCGGTACTGGTCGGCGACGACCCGGCCAGCCAGGCCTATGTGCGCAATAAAGTACGCTCCTGTGAAAAAGTCGGCTACCAATCTTCTCTGATTCGTCAGCCGGCTGATATCACCCAGGAAAAGCTGCTCAGTATCGTAAAAGACCTCAATGAAGATGATTCCGTGGATGGCTTCATCGTGCAGTTGCCGCTGCCCGATCATATCGATGACACCAGGGTTACCTTGGCCATTGATCCCAAAAAAGACGTGGATGGCTTCCATCCGGTTAATTTCGGGCGCCTGGCGCAAGGCCTGCCCTGTTACGTGCCGGCGACGCCTTTGGGGATTGTTGAGATGCTGCGCCGTTATAATATTCCAACCGAAGGCAAAGAGGTGGTAGTCGTCGGTCGGAGTAATATTGTCGGTACCCCCATCAGTATTTTACTTTCGCGAAAAAACAACCCGGGCAATGCTACTGTTACTATGTGCCATAGCCGTACTAAAGATTTAGCTGCGCATACTCGTCGGGCCGATATTGTGGTAGCAGCTATTGGCCGGCCCGATTATCTCACTGCGGATATGGTGAAAGAAGGGGTTGTAGTTATCGATGTGGGGATTAACCGGGTCGATGATGCTTCGCGCAAAAAAGGCTATCGCCTGGTTGGCGATGTCGATTTCGAAGGGGTAGGAGCTAAAGCCTCATGGATTACCCCCGTGCCCGGCGGCGTAGGCCAACTCACAGTGGTATCCCTACTGATGAACACCCTAAGAGCTTACAAAAAAGAGGTTTATCACTAGGTGAAGGCTATGGTGATGTGGTCGTATGGTTGTGGCCTGGGAACAGTAAAGCGACCCTCAGGCAGTGGAAAGGCACAAGACCACAAAACCATACCATATGCGCCAGTGGCACAGTAAAAAAGTAATAACCGCGTCAGGGGGCTTAGACGGCAAAACCAAAGGGCCGCACCATCACAATACCATAATCACCATACCAATCGCATGAACTATATTCAATTTGATTTTTTGACCCGTGATGCTGATTTACGTCATATTCTAATTGCACAATTAGCGGACCTGGGTATGGAGTCATTCCAGGAGAACGACACTTTGCAAGCCTTTCTTCCTGCTGCGCAGCTAAATGGGGATTTAGCGGAAGCAATCCGCCAATTAGCCGAAGAATACGGAGTAGCTTATTCCCATAAAGAACTCGTTGCTCAGAACTGGAATGCCATTTGGGAATCCAACTTCCAACCGATTGTGATTAGTGATTTTTGTGGGATAAGGGCCAGTTTCCATGATCCTATTCCCAACGTACAACACGAAATCCTGATCAACCCGCAGATGGCATTTGGTACCGGGCATCACGAGACGACCTACATGATGATGGATATGATGTCGGGGATTTCTTTTACTGATCGCAAGGTTTTGGACTATGGTTGCGGTACGGGTATTCTCGCTATTTTGGCTGCTTTTTTGGGCGCCAGCCCCATCGATGCGGTGGATATCGAGCGTGCGGCGTATGAAAATACGTTGGAAAACGCCCAAAAGAATAATGTACAGCAGATTCGGGTGTTACATGGTACTTTGGAATCGGTAGTCGACACAGGCTATGCCATTGTGTTGGCAAATATTAATCGAAATGTAATTTTAGAGACCCTGCCGACGTTACGTTCCATGATACAACCTGACGGAATTCTGCTGGTTTCCGGAATTTTACTCGACGATGTAAGCCAGGTGACAAAAGCAGCGGAAGCAAGTGGTTTTCATCCGGTAAATCAGGAAAAACGAGGCAACTGGGCAGCCATCCAGTTTGTTCGATTGTAAATACTTGACATATGCACATCGCTCTAAAGACTCTGCTGACTTTCCTTGGTTTTATGTGGGTAAGTACTAGTTGGGCACAGCGCCCCGATACGCTGCGGGCTAATCCTCGCAGTTTTGTAGAGGCGCTGGAACCTTACCTGACCAGCAGTGACAATAAAGAAGTAGAAGAACAGTTCAACGTGTTTTCTGAACTTATGCTCGGAGGAGCTTTCACCGAGGTGGAAATGGCGCGTATTCATCGATTGGGGAATAGAATGTTGGATTTACGCTTGTCCTCTAGTCCTTACTTCTCAAATTACCTCTACGGGCTAGTACTGATTCGAAAGGTGCCGGAAACAGAGCGACTATTTACAGAATGGCACGATGTTCTGGATACACTCCTGTCTGAAACCGAGGATCAACCCGTGCGGATTTTTAGCAGTTTTCTTCAGTTTAGCAATAGATTCTTTGCAGACAATATCCTTCGAAGTAGTGGTACGACCTGGGAGTTTGTTGGCGATGTTTTTACAATTGAATATATCAATCGCCAACCGCAAATTCGGTTCGAAGGAGGCGAGCTTATTGGCTCTCGTAAATCTGATACCTTACGCATCTTAGAAACATCAGGTCATTACCAACCCCTGGAAGATTTATGGGTGGGTAATCAGGGGCGGATAAGCTGGGAACGCGCGGGGCTGCATGATGATGTTTATGCCGTTTTCGACAGTTTTTCCATTGATTTGCGGCGCTCCCTTTTTGAGGTAAAAAATGCGAAGCTGCATTATCCCTTGTTTTTTGGCGATCGAAAGATTCCCGGCGTTTTTGAAGACAAGGTAATGGCCAATCCGGGAAATCCTTCCTTCCCTCGTTTTCGGTCCTACGATCGCCAGCTCCAGATTGATAATTTTGCGGAAGATATTGCCTACCGGGGCGGCTTTTATCTGCAGGGAAATACCATCTATGGCTACGGGGATGATGATCAGAAAGCCGTTATTGACATTTTTAATCAGGAGGGCCAAAAGGCTTTTAGTGGTAAATCAGAAGTTTTTATTATCCGCCAGGAAGAGCGCATAGTGGGGCAACAGGTCAATATGGCGTTCTATTTCGGCCGGGACTCGATTTATCATCCTTCGGTTAATGTGCGCTATGATGTAGCGGAGAAAAAACTTGAGCTTGCCCGTGGGGAAAGAGGGAGTGACCGTAGCCCATTTTACAGTTCACTGCATCGCGTCACTATTGATACGGATGAAATCACAGCTTATCTAAACCGCGATTCCATAGAAGTTGGACTGGAAAAGCCGGGAATGGTTAAAAAAACACCCCTGAATATTCAGTCATTTCAATATTTTAACGAAGAGGATTTTCGCTCCTATCAGGGCTTGGCATCGGCCAATCCGATTACTATGCTCAAAGCTGCGGCCAACGAATATGGTAATGAACTTGATGCCGACCTGCTGGCGCAAAAAATGAATCCGCGCTTTACCTCCGAAAATATCACCTCCCTGCTCTATCGGCTGGCTGCTGACGGATTCATTATCTATGATGGAGAAGCCGATTGGGTCTATATTAAAGAAAAGACCCTTCACTTTGCTGCTGCTGCTGCCGGGCAGGTCGATTACGATTTGATAGACCTGATCTCTCCGACGCAAAACGTAAATGCCATTATCGACCTGGGTGATGAGGGGATTCACATTCAGAATGTCAAGAGTTTTGTCCTCAGCAAGAAGCAGCAGGTTGGGATTTTACCGGCTGATTCTACAGATTTCGTTTTGTTGCCAAATCGAGATTTTGATTTTTCGGGCGGTATTACGGCAGGATATAGCCGCCTGTATGGATCTTCTTTTCATTTCGATTACAATAAATTTCAAATTCAACTGGATTCTGTTGACCGGTGGTTGATGTTTATTCCCGAGGAGCGCCCGGTAGTGAACCCGAATACTGAGGCTTTTTCCCTCAATTCACATATCGAAGCTTTCGCTGGTGTCTTAGTCGTAGACGCCCAGAACAATAAAAGCGGTATGAACGACATCAAAGAATTCCCTTTTCTGCGTACCAGTACCCCCTCTTATGTATATTATGACTCTGATCGCGTCGCTGATACGGTATACGTGCGCGATAGCTTCTATTACCAGCTTGATCCATTTGTCTTTAATCGAATTGATGATTACACCCGGGAAGATGTAACGTTTAGCGGAAAATTGGTCTCTAGCGATATTTTCCCTGTTTTTTCGGAACACCTCATCGTACGTGATGACTATAGTCTTGGCTTTATCCATCAAACTCCGGCAGCAGGGTATTCCGTTTTTGCTGGGAAAGGAGCATATCAGGGTACCATCGACCTAAGTAATGAAGGATTGAAGGGGGTAGGTATGCTCAGCTATTTGGGCGCCCAGATAGAATCGGAAGACTTCATTTTCCGTCCGCAGCAATTAGAGGCGAGTGCGTTGGCTTTTGACCTGGAAGAAGACCGCAGTGGAGAGATCGAGGTGCCACAGGTTCACGGCGACAATGTACGTATCAATTGGCGCCCATACCGGGACAGTATGTTGATTCGCTCGGTAGCGGAGGAGCCTTTTGCTTTTTTTCAGGAAGATGACCATCAACTTTCGGGCGAATTGGTACTAACCCCAGAAGGAGTAAAGGGAGCCGGTCGCCTCGATTGGCCGGCAGCTACAATGCAATCTGATATGTTCTCTTTTGGTGCTTTTTCGGCTCAGGCAGATACGACAACTATTCGTATCAAGGCTCTGGAAGAAAAGGCCGTGGCTATTCAAACGGAGAATATCCGCGGCAATATTGATTTTGATGAGCAGAAAGGTTTTTTTAAATCCAACGAAGCATTCCTGACTACAGAGTTGCCCTACAATCAGTATGTCACCACCATGAATGAATTTATCTGGGATATGTCTGGTCAGAATGTACAGTTTCGTGCGGATACATCGAAATTAGGAACCTTTACTTCGGTACATCCCGATCAGGATTCTCTACGGTTTAAAGGGGAAACGGCCTATTATGATCTGTTCAATTATCAATTGTCGATTCGCAATGTACCGCATATCATCTCGGCTGATGCCTTAATTTACCCGGATAGCGGCCAGGTTGAAATTGAACCGGGAGGAATCATGGAGCAATTAGACAATGCCGTGATTGTGGTGGATACACTGTCAAAACTTCACCGGATCAAACGGGCTACCGTAACCATTCAGGGGCGGAAAGATTACTCAGCAAGCGGCTTCTATGAATACAACATCGGTGATATTGAACAGGAGATTGAATTTAGTAACATTGTTGGTCGTCGCATCGGTAAGGGGCGATACTCAGACAAGCGAACGGCTACCCGTGCACAGGGCGAGGTAACCGAAGCGGATAGCTTCCTGATCGATTACAAAACAAGCTTCTACGGAACTATAACCCTGGCTTCGGAAGATGTAAACCTGGACTTTGACGGCTTTGCCCGTATCGAAGCTAATAAATTACCGGATCGATACTGGTTTCGCATTCAATCAAAAGCGGATAAAAACAAACTGGCTATTGAGTACAACAACCCTAAGACGTACGACGGAACGCCTCTGTCTACCGGATTGTTTCTCAGTCGGGAGATGGCGATCATGTACCCTTCCGTTATGCAGCCCCTGTATTTTCGTAAAGATCGCCCCGTTTTCCCCACCAGTGGAATTTTTATCTACAATGATCGCAAAGATCAATTCATCTTCGGTGATTCCACCAAAGTATTGCACAATGACTATCGGGGAAATCGCCTCGTTTTTGACAATAAAACAGGTAGTGTAACGGCCGACGGCCGTTTTAACTTGGGGTCAGGCCTGGAGTTTGTGACTGTTGATGCCGTCGGTACGGCTAATACCATGTTTCAGGACGTTCCGGATAGCCTGTTGATGCAGACCCCACCAGCACCGGTAAACGGGGCCTTTACAGCCGGTGTGACCTTCCCTATTCCGGATAAGTTGCTCAAAATCATGGAAAATGAAATCCAATCGGCTAGTTTTGGCGGTAACGCCATACCTTATTTGTCGGATATTGAGCGGTATAAAAAAGACTTTACGGCTTTATTTCCGGAAGGTAAAGACCTGACAGAGGCTTTGCAAACGCTGGGAGGAGGATTATTTGCGCTGCCGCCAAAAATAAACCCGTACACCTTCCTGTTTACGGGGCTTGAGATGACCTGGGATAAGGATTATCAATCTTTTGTTACTACCACTCCTAAAGCAGGACTGGTAAGTCTGGTCGGTCAGCCGCTCAATAAGCAATTAGAAGTTTATATGGAGATTAAAATGCCGACCAATCAGGATGATCGCCTGTACTTTTACGTAAAGCTGCCTAACTCCATCTATTACTACTTCGGATATAAACAGGGGATTTTGGAAATTAACTCCAACGATAATCGCTTCATGGATGTCGCCAGTGACCTGAAAAAAGGCGATTTGATTCAGAAAATGGGTAACGGCGAAACCTACGAAATTCAGGTGCAGGAAGCAGGAAGAGCAACCATGTTCTTACGGCGAGTTCAGGCTGCCGGACGTTAGACGCAATTTATGCTCACGTTAGCATTATACTCGATGCGTGGGACACATTGCACAGGTACTCCTGAAGTCCCCCTGACAATACATCGGGCCACTCCTAATAACTCCAGGAATGAGGGCAGTTTGAATAATCTTCCCTGTCAGGCAGGAGCATCTCTACACAAGTATAAATATTAGCGAAAAAGCTATACTTTCGCATGGTGATTTTATTCTGATCACCTTCGAAGACCCATATAATTCGCTATTTTTGGTGAGGGTTATGATCCTCATTCTTTTTTCTACTGCCGAAATACGGAGAATAGGTAGAAAGACCATTCAATTAAATCTGCATCTCATAATACATTACGGTATGAAAAAATTGTACGCAATCCTTCTCTGTTTACCTGCATTCTGGTCACCACTTTTAGGGCAGGATACTGCCGGCGATCTATACGCTGAAGATGTTATTCAGGAACTGACCCTGGAGTTTACCGAAGATAACTGGCGCTTTATCCTGGATTCGTTACGCTTCAATGGTGATGAAATGCTCCGCGGCGTCCTGACTATCAATGGTCAGCGTTTCCCCGGAGTGGGGGTCCGAATCCGCGATACACATTCCTTTAAGCCGGGCGAAAAGCGCAATAACCTGCATATCCAATTGAACTATTCTGATGATGAGCAAAATTATCAGGGGTACCAATCGCTTAAATTATCGACAGCCTTACGCGATCCAAGTATGGTGCGTGAAGTACTGGGCTTTGCTATCGCTCGCAACTATATGCCATCGCCTAAGGCCAACTACGCTAAATTACTGATTAATGAAACGTATTATGGTTTGCTGGTAAATATTGAACCCGTAGATAGTAAACCTTTCCTTGCCCGCTACTTCTCTTCCACCAACGGTGATCTCTACCTAAGTGATCCCGTCAATGACGAAGACCTTCCTGTGGGGTGTAGCGACCGCAATTTTGGAGCCTTACTTTACGAAGGCAATGTGGATTGTTACGATGCCAACTATCAGGTCATTAGGGGTAGCTCGGCGGCATCGGTGCAAAAACTGGCCCGCTACCTGTACGACCCGGAACTCGACGTGGAAGAAGTACTGCACGTTGACCGTGCTCTGTGGATGCTGGCCTTTAACAACGTAGTGGTAAACCTCGATAGCTACTCCGGGCAGCATAGCCCGAATTACCTGCTGTACGAAGATGAAGGGGGGATACTTTCTCCGATTATCTGGGATTTGAACCTGGCTTTTGGCAGCTTTAAAAACATCGGACGCGGCTCAGATCTAAGCATCAAAGAACTGCAGCAACTCGACCCCCTGCTCCATGCCGATAACAATGCAAAACCTCTGATCAGTAAACTGCTTGATGTCGAAGAATACCGGAAGATTTATTTGTCGCACGTTCGTACTATTTTGAATGATTATTTCGTCAACGAGGCTTACAAAGAACGGGTGCAGAGTCTGCAGGAAAAAATCCGTATTCCCTTGCTCACTGACCGCAATCGGTATTATTCCAGCGATGAATTTGAAAGTAGCCTGACTAAAACGATTGGGGAACTATCGCAAATTCCAGGCTTAGTCAGTTTTATGGATAAGCGCGCATCCTGGTTGAAGAAAACACCAGAATTAACGGTCGTTCCCCCACAATTTGGTAGAATTACCTACAAAGAACGCGAGCAGTTTTCGCGTGAGCGCGTAGAGAAATTTCACATTCAGGTACCTCTGGACCGGTACACCCGTGAGGTACGTATTGCGTACCGGTTCGATTCCGATAGCCCGTTTGTGATGACGAAACTGGCGGACGATGGGAATAGTTTTGATGAAAAGGCAGGGGATAATATTTTTGGTATTATTCTGGATCCGCCTTCCGGCAAAAATACCATCGAGTTTTACCTGATCGCATCCAATGCAAGATCAGTCGCTTTTTCTCCCATGAATTATATAGCAAACAAGCACGAGGTAGCCCTCAGTGACCTCAACTAGAACGAGTCGGATGCCCCCGAGATTGCTTTTCGTTGTGATGGCCCCCGATAAGCAAAGATGCGCCGGATAGGGGAGGACCTGTTGTTCGGCGCATCTTTTATTTTTCTTAATTTTGGATTGATTCACCCAACAGCCGACTTACATGCTACGCTTGCTATTTCTTTTTTTACTTTTCCCGTATCTGGGCTTTTGCCAAACGGAGATCGATGTGTACGATCCAGCACGCCTCACTCAGGTTAAAATTACATTTGCGGAAGAGAATTGGGCTGAGCTATTGGCTCAGTATAAAGAAGCTCCGGACGAAAAGCGCCTCACCGCCCAGCTGGAGGTCAATGGCATAATGTATGATTCGGTAGGGGTCCGCTATAAAGGGAATTCCTCCTACAACGCGGTATACCGTAAGGGAGACCAAAAATTGCCTTTCAACATTAAAATCGATTACCTGGTAGACGACCAGGCACTTCCGGGCGGGTATGATAAAATCAAGCTGTCAAATGGTTTTCGCGATCCAAGTTTTGTGCGCGAAGTGTTGGCCTACGAGATTGCCCGCACCTACATGCCGGCATCCCGGGCCAACTTTGCTCAGCTTTACATTAATGGAAAATACTTCGGGGTATACACTAGTGTTGAGTCGGTAGATAAGCAATTTCTGGAGCGGCGCTTTGGTGAGAAAAATGGGGTGCTGGTGAAGTGCGATCCGGTCTGGGGGTATAAGGCTGCCCGTGGCTGCCCCTCTGGGGATAAATCAAATCTGGCTTACCTGGGCTCCGACTCCACATGCTATTATGGCCTGTATGAAATGAAAAGTGATGCCGGGTGGAAGGAACTGATTGAGCTCACGCGTATTTTGGCCAACGAGCCGGATCGTCTGAAAGATATCCTCGACATCGATCAAACGCTTTGGTGGCTGGCTTTCAGTAACGTCGTTGTCAACCTGGATAGTTACGTAGGGGGCTTTTGCCACAATTATTATTTATATCAGGACGAAGAAGGCGTCTTTCATCCTATTATCTGGGACTTAAATCTCGCGTTTGGTGGCTTCAACCTGACTGGACTGAAGGATGCCCCCAATTACACTACCGAAGACTTGCAGAATATGAGCATGTTTATCCACTACAAACACGGTACGACCAACCGACCCCTGATAACGGCGCTTTTGGAAAATGACCTGTACCGAAAGATTTATGTGGCGCACTGTAAAACTATTCTGGAAGATTTTTTTGCGGAAGCGCAGTTTATAGAACGGGCTAAAACCTGGCAAAAACTGGTGCAGGAAGCGGTATTCAAAGACAACCAAAAGCTTTATTCCGATTCGGCATTTACGCATAACCTGTATACCACGGAAAAAGCCGGAAGTCAGCCTATTGTTGGAATTGCTGAGTTGATGAGTAAACGAGCGGAGTATTTACTCAACCATAAACTGATCCAGGATCCGGCACCCGTTGTACAGAAAGTGACGCACAGTCAAAGTACCGACAAGTTGGTCATTACCGCACAGGCCAAAGATGCCGAAAGCCTCTGGTGTTACTATCGATCGGCCCGTGGCCGCACGTTTCACAACGTGCAAATGACCGCTTTGCCACAAGGCGAAGGGCAGGCGCAGGAAGGTTTTTCGGTGTATGAGATTGAGCTTCCTTATCATCCCGGTATGGAATATTACCTGGTAGGTGAAGGGCGTATTAATGCCACGGTATACCCTAGACGGGCCAGCCGGGAGAGCATCACCGTTGATCAGGATGGATGATTCGTGGACTTTTCTTTTGCCGTTAAAGTAAAATAGCTATTTTGATGAGGCTAACCCTAAATCAAAACTGCCTATGCTACTAAAGATTAATCCGAGTAATCCGGAAGGACGTAAAATTGCTCAGGTCGTAGAGGCCTTAGAGAATGGAGGAATTATTATCTATCCGACTGACACCGTATATGGCCTCGGCTGCGACATTGAAAACAGTAAGGCAGTCGAGCGCATCTGCCGGCTGCGGGGGCTGGATCCTAAAAAAGCCATGTTGGCCATGATTTGTAAAGATATCAGTCAAATCTCGGAATATTCTTCCCAAATCTCAAATCCAACTTTTCGGATGCTGAAGAAGAATTTGCCGGGTCCATTTACCTTTGTGCTCAAAGCAGCAAATAGCATCCCCAAGATGTTCAAGAACCGCAAAAAAACCATAGGCGTACGCGTGCCGGATCATAACGTACCGCTGCAAATTGTGGAAGCGCTTGGGCGTCCTATCCTGACTACTTCTCTCAAATCGGATGATGAGATTCTGGAGTACTTTACCGACCCCGAGGATATCTTCGAAGATTTTAAGAAACTGGTAGATATTGTAATTGATAGTGGTCCCGGGGGCAACTCGCCCTCGACGGTTGTTGATTGTACCGAAGATAAGCCTACCGTTCTTCGATTGGGAGCTGGCGTGCTGGAGTTCAACTAACGGCCATGAAACAGCTTCCCGATCAGCCCCAGGCCAATAGTGCCAAAGGAATTTGGTTTGTCTTTCCCGACTCGGAGGCCATTTTTAAGGTTTGGTTATCCATGCTAACGGGAAAAGAGAAAGTGTTCGCCAACGACGAACTCATCTACCAAACCCGCAACATCACCCGCCTGCACACCACCTATGATTTGGAGTACAGGGGTAAGGCCTATGAGTTGGAAATTAAGACGGTCTCCCTGATGGTCTATACTATCGAATGTAATCTGTTCAGGGAAGGTCGGATCATCGGAGCGCAACTGTGCAAGATAAATGAAATGGGATTGCTACGGGTCGATGAACTGGTCGATCGGGAGAAGCCACAAGCACGGGCGCTCAGTCGCTACCGCAGCACCGCCCACCAATATCTACAAGAGTATGATTTGGCGAAAGCTAAAGCCCAATACCAATGGGTGACCGGAGTAGCCCCTGAAGATGCTGAGTCTTATTTCTATCTGGCGTGTATCGCCTCCCTGGAAGAGGATGTGGTTCAGGCGATTCAACACCTGGAAACAGCACTGAATCTGTCATTAAATGGGCAGAACCGGATTTTATCGATTGATCATTTGGCGTATTTACGAATACAGCCGGAGTTCGCATCGTTGCGCGACAAATATGGCTTTTAGCTTTTCATTTGTCGGATGGGTTTCGGATCTTACACCTTGTATCCAACGTTCTGCTATGTTTCGTTTTGTCCTGATCTGGATGTTCGTCGGGCTGTGTGCCGTCGGCTTTAGCCAAAATGCTCTGCTGCGGGGGCATGTGTACGATCTGCAAACCGGATCGCCCGTTCCCTTTGCTACCGTACAATTAACGGATAGCGGACTGGGCACCACTACTGATGAGTCTGGGTTTTTCTCCTTTTCCGAGGTTACTGCCGGTACCGACACCCTACGGGCCTCGTTTGTGGGATATGCTTCGGTCGACTCCGTACTCAACATTGCCTCCGGGCGTATATACTACCGTGCGTTGTACCTGCAGCCCACTTCGGTGGATTTAGCGACAGTTGATGTGAGTGCCCGTAGTGCGCGCATACGATCGACCGTCAACGTTTCTGCACAGCGCATTGCTCCCGATCAGGTTAAACAACTTCCGTCCCTGGGAGGAGAGCCCGATCTGGCTCAATACCTGACGGTGTTACCCGGGGTCATTAGCAGCGGCGATCAGGGCGGGCAGTTGTTTATTCGCGGAGGATCGCCGGTACAGAATAAGGTATTGCTCGATGGCCTTACGATTTTCAACCCATTTCATTCCATTGGCCTGTTTAGCGTTTTCGAGACGGAAGCTATTCAATCCGTGGATGTACTCACGGGAGGGTTTCAGGCTGATCATGGAGGGCGCGTATCGGCCATCATGGATATTCGGACGCGTACCGGGCATCAGCGAGAGTGGCATGGATTAGCCTCGGTCAGCCCTTTCCAAAGTCGCGCTTTGATAGAGGGCCCGCTACGCCCGTTAAGCAAGCAACGATCCGGTGGTGCCTCTATCCTGCTTACTGGTAAATACGGATATCTGGATCAGACCTCTCCGACTCTGTATCCTTACGCTATCGATGAAGATCAATTCGGCGGAGCTGCTTCGGATGATATTGGCCTGCCGTTTCAATATGGTGACCTCTATGGCAAGGTGACTTTTTCCGGGGGGACCGGGAGTAAACTAAATGTATTTGGACTCCATTTTAGCGACCGGTTTGCCCTGCCCGACGTAGCGGAGCTCGATTGGTCGGTGTCAGGTGGTGGGGCAAGCTTTCGGCTATTACCACCCAATTCTCAGGCCGTAATCGATGGTGTTGTAGGGTATACCGACTATGGTACTACGTTGAGAGAGGGGGACGGTGACCCTCGTATGAGCGGGGTGGTGAGCTACACCGCCCAGCTTAATTTTCAATATTTTGGACGACAGTCCGAATTGCGTTATGGACTGGATTTTACCGGATTCAATACCGACTTTTCTTTTGTCAATCCCCTGGGCTTGACCGTGCAACAGCGGGACTTTACGTCGGAGATTGCCGGATATTTTCGATACCAATACCGCTTTCCCCGCCTGATTATTGAGCCTGGTTTGCGCCTGCATTATTACGCTGCTCAATCCGTTCTTTCTCCGGAGCCCCGGTTGGGGGTTAAATACGAAATATTTGATGGCTTACGCCTAAAAGCCTCGGGCGGTTTGTACAGTCAGAATGTATTGGGAACGACCAATGAAGATGATGTCGTTAATTTCTTTGTCGGTTTCCTCGCGGGCCCCGAACAACAGCTCGTCACGCCGGACGGCAATCCCGCGGAGAATAGCTTACAGACAGCCTGGCACGCAGTAGGTGGGCTGGAGTACGATGGCCTTGAGCATTGGCTTTTCAATCTGGAGGCCTATTATAAAGGTTTCGATCAGCTTGTGTTGCTCAATCGCAACAAGCTGCAATCCTCTGACCCTGATTTTGTGCTGGAGACGGGAGCGGCCTATGGCATAGAACTGACGGCAGAGTACCGAACCCCATCCTGGTACGTTTGGGGTACCTATAGTCTGGCGAGGACAGAACGAGATGACGGCACGCAAATTTATCCGACCGTATATGATCGCCGGCATAACCTCAACCTGCTTGGCGCTTACCACTGGAATGATCAGAGGTGGAAGGCGAGCATCCGTTGGAATTTAGGGTCAGGCTTTCCTTTTACTCAGACAGCTGGTTTTTATCAGGATATTCCTCCTGGTGCCCTGCTTTCCGGTAATTCAGCCTTAACGGGGAATTTCCCACTGAACTTTTTACTGGCTAGCGAGCGCAACGGGGGGCGCTTACCGCCTTATCACCGGTTAGATCTCTCTATGACCCGGACTTTCCGCTTTCGCAAAAACAGTCGTCTGGAAATGACGGCTAGCCTCACTAATGCCTACAATCGGAATAATGTGTTTTATGTAGACCGGATTACTGGAGCACGAGTAGATCAGTTGCCGGTACTACCCAGTCTGTCGGCTACCTTCTTTTGGTAAACGGCTACGCTACTCCCTGGCTGCCGAGGTTATAAATGCAGACAGGCGTTGGATCAGCCCTTTGTGCAGGGGTAATTCCGGATTCATATAGGTAGCTAATTGTGCAGTCTGCTCCATACTCTCGCATGTCTTCAAGGCATGATTCATATTACCGAAATACGATAACTGAGCATTTTCGCCCGCCGCCTCTGCCAATTGTTCGGCATCTTTTTCGGGAACTTGTATGTCGGTCGTTCCCTGCACGATAAGTATCGGTACATCAAGCTGGGAGATGATAGTGATCGGATCATAAGCAAACCAGCTTATCATATAGGGTTGCACGCTGGGGCGAAACATGGCCGCCAGCATGGGGTTGACCTCTTGAACCGTTTTGCCTTGCTCTAGCGAATCAAGAATGGGAAAGACCATTTCTTTTACCATCGGTGGTTGCTCGGCAAATTGCTTGCGCAAAATATTTGCTGCGGTACGGGCGGTACCGGCAATGGAGATGAAGCTATCCACCTGATCGTTATCGATACTGGCCAGCATCCCAATCAGGGCTCCTTCACTGTGGCCGGCTACCGTAAGTGTTGAAAAACGTTCATCATCCTGATAACGGGTAATCCATTGCTTCAAGTCGGAAACGTAGTCTTCGAAACGAAGATCAGCCTCGCTAGTCAGGGCCTTACTACTCGCGGCAACGCCTCGCTTGTCGTATCGCAGACTGGCAATACCTGCAGCAGCTAGTTCTTCGGCTAGCATGAGGTGCGTATTCATCTTTAACCGGGCCTGATTACCATTGCGGTCGGTGGGGCCGGAGCCAACGTGGAGAATGACGAGGGGTACCGGCATGTCTACATCTTGCGGCAAGAGCAGGTTGCCGTAAAGTGTGCCGCCTTCTACTTCAAGGGCAACCGAATCAGCTTGTGCGAAAAGAGCGGCTGGCATACTTAGCGTTCCTACCAGGGCGATCAAAAGAAAGCGATACATAGTAAGGAGGTTTTAGGGTCAACAATACCTGAATATAAGATAAAACAGTTGGTTTGGGGCTATTCGGCTCGGATGTAATCAATAGACAAGGCAAATGGCCCCGTTTGTTTGTTAGCAATAATAAATCCTAATTCACGCAACAACTCCGGTGTCGGGGGGGGGACGTCGCTCAGGGAACGCCCCCGAAATGTAGGTTGGAAGTCTGACCAGGTAAACCAGTGTTCTTCCCAGTTTTGTGTAAGTGTGGTAAAAGTGGCGCGATAGGCTACCCGGCTATATCGTCCGGCGCAGCGTATGCGGAAATCATAAGTTTGCCCGTCGCCTTTTACGCGGATGCGCAGTCCGCGCATGGTCTTGTCTAGGGGCTCCGGAAGCGGCGCCCGCAGGCTGGCAAAACCACCGTTATTTTCCAGGGAAACTTCGCCAGTGAAACTGCCTGTTCCAGTTTCCGGCACGGTGAAGGAACTCGATGATCGGCCACCCATCACTACATCATTGACTGGCTGCCAATCAAGGGTAGGCCCGGGGGTAAATGTTTCCAGGTATACAGGAGGCATAGCGATTGTTTTTGGCGAAAGCCTACCGGAT
>Ga0102940_1000202_pt1 | contig 41356 bp, 34 predicted proteins | sample SalPonR2_C_D1_MG_FD_78215 | JGI IMG/M metagenome (GOLD analysis project Ga0102940, IMG submission 78215) | Salt pond soil microbial communities from South San Francisco under conditions of wetland restoration - Salt Pond MetaG R2_C_D1_MG | ecosystem: Environmental > Aquatic > Marine > Intertidal... | reverse complement strand
GGTGCGGTCCTCGCCGAGGGACTGCGTCTGTCGGTCGTCTACGTCTGCGCCGGCGCGGCGTTGATGGCGGTGCTCGGCCCCGGCCTGTTGCGCGGACTCTACGGCGCGGAGTTCTCCGAAGCCGGCGCACTGCTGCTGTGGATGGTCCCGCTGTTGGCGCTGCGGGGTCTGGGCACGGTGATCTTCCCCCTGCTCGTGGCCGCGGACTCCCAGCGCGCCTACGCACGCCTCATGGGCTGGACGGCCGGCGTGAACGTTGCGGCGAACCTGGTGCTGATCCCGATCTTCGGGGCGATCGGGGCGGTGGCGAGCACCTTCCTGGCCCTCTTGCTGCTGACCGTGGGCGGGTTCCGCGAGGTCCGACGCGCGGCGGGATCGCTGCCGTGGGGCGAACGGGCGGGCTCGCACACCCGGGCCGTGGTCTCGAGCGGGCTGGCCGCAACGGCCGTCCTGCTTTGGGATCCCGAAGGACGCGGATTGGCGGTGACCACCGCCGCTGCCGTGATCGGCGTCGTCGTCCTCGCCCTGGTGAATCTCGGCCGCCCGCGGCGTCCCTTCCGCGGCGTCCGTCGACCCTGATGCGGACTTGACCGGCGGCGGCGGCGGGCGTACACATTTTCGATCGTCATACGCGCGGCGGACACCCGGTCTCGCCGCCACCTCCGGGCTTCGCTCGGTCGAAGCTCGCCCCGCGCGCGGAGCCAGGACGGTCCAGCCTTGCCGATCTCGACCACGGTCTTCGCGTTCAGCGTGGCCTGTCTGAGCGCCCTGTTGATCACGCCGGTCGTCCGGCGCGTCGCGGTGCGTCTGCGCTGGCGGGACCGGCCCGAGGGCGCCGCCCACAAGGAGCGCGAGTCGGCCCGGACCCACGCCGGCGGCATGGCCGTCCTGGCGGCCACCGGGATCGGTCTCTGGAGCATCCACGCCGCGTTCGAGGGCATCGGGGGCCGGCTCGAGCCGGTACTGCTGACCGTCGTCCCCGGAACCCTCCTCGTGGCCGGAGTCGGTCTCGTCGACGATCTGCGTGGCTGCCGTCCGATCGAGAAGCTCCTCGTGCAGATCGCCGCCGTGTCCGTGCTGGTGTCGAGCCAGGCCGTGCTGGGCCTGTCGGGGATCGTGGCCTGGACCATGCTCCCGGCCGCCGCGGCCGTGATCGCCCTGGGCCTGTGGATGGTCACCACCACCAATGCCGTCAACCTGGTCGACGGGATCGACGGGCTGGCCCCGGGCCTGGTCGCGCTGGGTGGATTCGGACTGGTGGTCCTGGCCGTGCGGGCCGGTGATCTGGGAACTGCCGCCATCGCCGGATCCTTCGCCGGAGCCGCGCTCGGTTTCCTGCGCAGCAACCGCTATCCGGCCAAGATCTACCTGGGTGACAGCGGCAGCATGATGTTCGGGTATCTCGTCGCGTCGGTGGGCGCGATCCTGATCGGCAGGGACCCGTCGCTGCGCACACTGCTCGCGGTGGCCCTCTGCGCCTGGGTCCCGTTGCTCGACACGCTGCTGGCCGTCCTGCGACGGGTCCGGAGCCGCGTGAGCCCCTTCCGCGCCGATCGGGACCACGTCCACCACCGTCTGGTGGCGGCGGGCTTGTCGATCCGGGCCGCTGCGGCGATCCTGTGGACCATCGGGTTCGTCGGCGTGGCCGCCGGGCTCGCGATCGCGTGGGGAGCGCCCCTGCTCCCGGCCCTCGGGGTCGTGGTGGTGGTCACCGCGCCATTGGCGCGTGTCGTGCTTCCTCTGCGCGTGACCGTGCGCCTCGACGATCCGCGTCGGGAACGGCTCGAGAGCGACACCCCCAGCGGTGTGGTCCCCGCGCCGCAGAACCGCGCCGCCTGATCGGATCCTCCTCGTCTGTCCATGAGCCACCAAGACTCCGATGACCGACCGCTGATCCTGGGCGTCGCTCCCCGCGGGCTGGCCCGGACCCAGGCGGAATCGCTGGCACGCTCGCTGGTCGAGCGGAAGTCGACCTTTCCCATCCACCTCGAGATCATCGGCGAGGACGACCCCGACGACACCGTTCTGCACGACGACCACATCGCCGAGAACCGCTCCGAGATCCGCCGACTGCACCGCCGACTGCGCGAAGGTGCCATCGACACGGTGATCCATCGCGGCTTCGACCTCCGCGGCGACGTGCCCGACGATCTCCGGATCCTGGCCGTGCTCGAGCGCGGCAAGCCCTACGAGGTCCTGGTGAGTCCGCACGGCGAGACGCTGGACCTGCTGGAGGACGACGCCCGTGTGGGCGTGGTCCACCTCCGCACACGCGCCCAGGTCATGGAGTACCGCCCCGAGCTCGCCACGGAACTGATCCGCGGCGACGCCGGCGACTGGCTCACGTCGCTGATCGACGGAACGGTCGACGCCCTGGTGGCGCCGGGGGCAGCGATCGAGCAGCTGGGCCTGCACGAACAGGTCAGCGAGATCTTCCCGCCCGAGATGCTGGTCCCGGCGGCCGGAGCCGGAGTGCTGCTGTGTCTCGGACGTCGCGACGACGACCTCACCGCTGCGCGTCTGCAGGCGCTGCACGATGCGACGACCGCCGCCGAGTACGCGGCCGAATGCTCGTTGCTCGAAGCGCTGGGCGGACCGTGGGAGATGCCGATCGGAGCGCTGGCCCGATCGGGCGGTGACCGTCTCGTCGTGTACGCTGTGGTCGCGTCCCCCGACGGCGAACACGTCCTGCGCGAGGAACACGTCTCGGCACCGGACGACCCCTGTTCCTCGGGCATGGAGGCCGCAGCCCTGCTGCTCGCCCGCGGTGCCCAGGACGTGCTCGGGGGGACCTTCGAGGACGACGACGACACCGAACCGTGCACGATCGCGGGAAGCCTGCCGTCCTACGACGCCGAGTGGGAGATCGACGACGAAGACCCCGACGGCGGCCCCGAGACCGACCCCTGCTGATCGGTCTCGGCCACCCGGTCTCAGCCGACCGGACGGAGGGCCGGGAGCCGACGCGATCGCAGATCCACCGGCCGTTCCACGTCCATCGCCGCGAGACGCTCGGCCAGGCGCCGTTCGAAGACGTTGGCCAGATCGGGCCGTGCGAAGAGCGACGTGCCCACCTGCACCGCCGTCGCACCCGCCACGAAGAAGCGCAACACGTCGTCGAGCGACGAGATCCCGCCGATGCCGACGATGGGAATGCCGACCGCGTGGGCGACTTCCCAGACCTTGGCCAACGCCACGGGCAGGATCGCCGGCCCGCTGTAGCCGGCCGTGCCGCGCGGGAACACGGGCTCGCGCCGGTCGAGGTCGATCTCCATGCCGACGAGGGTGTTGATGCAGCTGATCGCATGGGCGCCGCCGGTCTCGGCCGCGCGGGCCAGATCCCCGATCGCCGTCACGTTCGGGGTGAGTTTCACCCACAGGGCACGATCGGCCGGGAGCGCACGTCGGGCATCGGCGGTGATCCGCTCGACCCGCGCCGGATCCCGCCCGAAGTCCAGGCCGCCCCGCGCGACGTTCGGGCAGCTCAGGTTGAGCTCGACCGCACTCCACCCCGGGTGTGCGGCGAGCTCGTCGATCATGGTCGTGAACTCGACCTCGTCGCGGGCGGCCAGCGACACCACCGTCGGCACGCGGTGTTCCCGCAGCACGGGAAGCTTCTGGCCGACGAAGGCGGCCAGCCCCACGTTCTCCAGACCGATCGAGTTGAGCATGCCGTGGCGCAGCTCGCACACCCGCGGCTGCGGATTGCCCGCTCGCGGCTCGACGGTGACGGTCTTCGTGACGATGCCGCCGAGGTCCGACGGGTCGCACAGGTCGAAGTACTCGATCCCGTAGCCCCAGGTGCCCGACGCGGTGAACACGGGGTTCCTCCACGTGACCGGTCCGGTGGTGACGCGCAGGTCGATGCTCATGCCGAGCACGCTCCGGGCTCGGCACGGTCGGTGTGGTCCTCGGGCAGGAAGCGGATCTGGTCGACGTCGAAGACCGGACCCTCCTTGCACACCGTGCGCATGCGCGGCTGGTCGGCGTGCTCGATCACACAGGCCCGACAGACGCCGGCGCCGCAGCCCATCTGCTCCTCGAGGCACACTCGGAGCGGGACACCGCGATCGCGGCACATCCGGGCCACGGCGTGCATCATCGGCGTGGGTCCGCAGGTGGCGACGATCGCGTCGGGCGTCGCGTCGAGCGCTTCCTCCAGGCCGAGCGTCACGAGTCCCAGACGCTGTCCTTCCAGGGGCTGCTCCTCGATCCACAACTGCCAGGGGCCGGCGGGCTCGTCGCCGAGCAGTTCCACGGGAAGGTCCGCCGGCGTGTGCGCGCCGAAGAGCGGGCGCGCTGCCGGCCCTCCCCGGCGTTTCAGTTCGCGCGCCAGACGGTAGAGGGGAACGATCCCCACGCCTCCGGCGACCAGGACCGACGGGCGACCCTCGAAATCGGCCAGGTCGAAGCCGTGGCCCAGAGGGCCGAAGATCCGCGCCGTCGCGCCCTCGCGGATCTGGGCCAGCTCCTTCGAGCCGCGGCCGGCGACCTTCACCAGCAGGTCCATGCGGTCGCCCACCACGTCGAGGATGCTGTAGGGCCGCGGCAGGACGTAGGCGTCGTCGTCGCCGGTGTGGACCATGGCGAACTGACCGGCCGTGACCGGTTCCTCGAGGTGGACCTCGAAACTCACGACGACGGTGTCCCGCGCGACCTCGCGGCGCGCGACGACCGGGCACTCGGCGAGGGTACGTGGCATCATCGGCCTCGTTCACGGGGGGTGAAGGCACCGGGACCGCCGTACTGCAGCGAACGCGTGGGCGCGAAGCGCGGATCGTCGGTCGCTCCCCCGCCGGGACCGGTCCCGGTCCCACCCGCTCCGATCTGACGCATGCGTGCCGCGACGAGGGCCTCCAGCTCCTCCTGCGTCCGCTCCTTGGCAGTGAGGAACTCCTCACCGGCCAGGCTGCGCGCCTGTGGCGACTCGGGGTAGTCCTCGCGCAGACGGGCGTACATCCGGTCGGCCCCTTCGGGATCGTCCATGTGCTCGGCCCGGATGTACCCGATGGCATAGGCCGCGGGCGGACCGAACTCGGTGTCGGCACCGAGCTCGAGGGCTCGCTCGTACCACGGAAGGGCATCGCCCGGGCGCTCGAACCCGAACAGGACGAGTTCACCCAGTTCGAAGGCCGCCTCGACGCGCTCGAGCGCCTCGGTGCTGTCGGCGGCGACGACTCCGCGCAGCTCCTCGTACTGCGCGAGCTGACTCTCGCGCACCTTCACGGGTGGTCCCCACTCCGCGCCGAGCCGCCGCGAGACCGCTGTCTCCAGCTTTTCGGCGAGTAGTTCGCTGTCGGGACCCCGTTCGCGGACCAGGTACTCGACGATCGTGTACCAGGCCTGGCCCTTGGCCTGCGACTGGCTGTCCTCCGCGCCGAGCACTTCGAGGGCCTCGATGCCCTCGTCGACGCGTCCCTGCTCGAGCAGGGTCCGCCCCTCGAGCAGGAAGGCCTCGTCGCGCTGGGACTGGTCCATCGCGAGATCCGAGAGCTCGACCACGAGTTCGGCGGCCTCCTCGGGACGACCCTCCTCGATCAGGGTCACCACGCGCAGGCGCTCCACCTCGAAGCGCTGCGCGTCGTTCAGGAGCTCGGGGTCGACGGCCGCCAGCTGTTCGAGCGCCTCGGGCCGCCGATCGAGCTCGAGCAGGATCCGCGCGAGCGACAGACGGGCCGACGACACCTCGGGACGATCGGGGTGTTGCTCCAGGAAGCGCCGGTAGTAGTCGATGGCCTGATCGTAGCGGCGGTCCTCGGCGTAGGCATCGCCGAGACGGTACAGGGCCTCGGCCGCGAAACGACCGTCGGGAAAGGATTCGCGCAGCCGCGCGAACCAGTCGAGACCGGCCTGCTCCTCGCCCCGGCCCAGATGGGCCAGGCTCTTGAGGTACATGGCCTCCTGGACGAACTCACTGTTCGGGAAGTTGGCGAGCAGGTTGTCGAGGTTCCGCAGGGCGTCCGACCACTCGTTCAGACGCAGGTAGGACTTGCCCATGAGGAAGAGCGCGTCGTCGACCAGGTCGCTGTCGGGGTACTCGTCGAGCAGCATCTCCGACTTGCGGATGGCGCGCCGGTACTGGTTCCGCTGCTGTTGCGTCGGCCGGTCGCGTGGATCGACCTCCTCGCCCAGACGCTCGCCCTCCTCGAAGGCGGTCTCGGCATTGTAGAACAGGTTGAAGTAGGCGCAGCCCGCCGGGAACGACACCACGATCGCGATCAGTGCGACCGCGGCGAGCCATCCCTTCCGCTGCTTCGTCGATCTCAAGCCCTGGTGTCCACTCGTCTGGGGGGTCAGACCGCACCGCCCGCCGGCGTGGCCGTCTCCAGGTCGAAGGTCACGCGACCGGCCAGGAAGGTCGTGTGCACACGCCCGGTGAGCGCACGACCCAGCCACGGGCAGTTGCGTCCCTTGCTGCGAAGACCACCGGCGTGCGGGGTCCACGTGTCCTCGGGGTCGATCAGGGCGAAGTCGGCCGAACGGCCGGGTTCCAGGCTACCGCCCGGCTTCCCGAGGATACGGGCGGGGGCCGTCGACATCAACTCGACCAGACGCGGCAGGTCCAGCGGACCGCGCCGGACCAGCCGCTCGTGGGCGGCGGCGAAGGCGGTCTCCAGCCCGATGACGCCGAAGGGTGCGTGGGCGAAGGTGCGTTCCTTGTCGGTGCCCGTGTGCGGGGCGTGGTCGCTGGCGATCGCATCGATGGTGCCGTCGGCCAGGGCCTCGACCAGGGCCTCCTGGTCGGCGACGCTGCGCAGGGGCGGTTTCACCTTGAACGAGGTGTCGTAGTCGCGGCAGTCGGAGTCGGTGAAGAAGACGTGGTGCGGTGTGGTCTCGCAGGTGATCGCCAAGCCCTGCGCCCGGGCCCCGCGGATCAGCTCGACGCCGTCCCGCGTGCTGACGTGTGGAACGTGCAGCGGTGCGCCGGTCAGTCGCGCGAGTTCGATGTCACGGGCGATCGCGCTGACCTCGGCCGCCGACGGCAGGCCGACCAGCCCCAGACGGGTGCTCCAGGTCCCTTCGTGCATGGTGCCGTTGGGCGACAGCGAGGCGTCCTCGGGGTGACTGATCACCGGCACGCCCAGCGTTCGGATCGACTCCATGGCGTGGCGCATCAGCCCGCTGTCGCGCACCCACTGGACGTCGTCGGAGAAGGCCACCGCTCCGGCATCGAACAGGTCACCGTACTCGACCATCGACTCGCCCTTCATTCCCGCGGTCAGGGCCGCCACCGGATGCACGCGGCACCTGCCGGCCTCGGCACTGCGGACCAGCACGAGTTCGATGGCGCCCGGGGTGTCGGCGCACGGGTGTGTGTTCGGCATGGCCGTCGTGTCGGTGTACCCGCCCGCCGCGGCCGCCGCGCAACCGGTCGCGATGGTCTCGCGGTCCTCGTAGCCGGGCTCGCGCAGGTGGGCACGAAGGTCGAAGAATCCGGGGACGAGCGTCAGCCCCTCCCCGTTGCGCTGTTCGGCGCCTTCGACGGGCGCGAAGTCGGCGGGCAGATCGCCCAGGTCGCAGGCGACGATCTCGCCGTCGCGCGCCACCAGGTGACCGGTACCGTCGAGCTTCCGCGCCGGATCGATCAGGCGGGCCCCGGTGACGATGAGGGTTCGGTGGTCGCGGCGTTCCATTGTCTCGTGCCTCCGTCGTCGTCCGACGCTACAGATCCTGTCCGAGGCTCTCACGGACACCGCCGGAGAGCAGGTAGAGCACGGCCATGCGCACGGCCACGCCGTTGGTCACCTGTTCGAGGATCACCTGACGGTCGCCGTCGGCCACCGCACTGCTGATCTCGACATCGCGGTTCATGGGTCCGGGGTGCATGATGATGCACCCGGGCTTGGTGCGGGCGAGCATGCGGTCGTCGAGCCGGTAGGCGCGGGCGTACTCGCGGTTGCCCGGGAAGATCTGGTTCTCCTGCCGCTCCAGCTGGATCCGCAGGACGTTCACCGCATCGGCGTCTTCGATCGCCCGACCGAAGTCGTACTCGACGGTGCAGCCCAGACTCTCGATGTCGAGCGGCATCATCGGCGGCGGACCGCACACGGTGACACGGGCACCGAGCTTGTTCAGCCCCCACACGTTGCTGCGCGCCACGCGCGAGTGCGCGATGTCTCCGACGATGGTGACCTTCTTGCCCTCGAGCGAACCGAGCTTCTGCCGCATGGTCATCATGTCGAGCAGACCCTGCGTGGGGTGCTCGTGCATGCCGTCGCCGGCGTTGATCACGCTCGCCGGCACCCGCTCCGACAGGTAGCGCGCCGCGCCCGAGTCCGGGTGCCGCATGACGATCATGTCGACCTTCATGGCCAGGATGTTCTCGGCCGTGTCGCGCAGGGTCTCGCCCTTGGCCACCGAACTGCCGGAGGCACTGAAGTTCACCACGTCGGCACTGAGACGCTTCTCGGCCAGCTCGAAGCTGATCCGCGTGCGCGTGCTCGGCTCGAAGAACAGGTTGGTGATCGTCTTCGCCCGCAGGACCGGGACCTTGGGAATCGGGCGATCGAGGACCCGGCGGAAGCTCTCGGCCGTGTCGAGGATCTCGAGGATCTGCGCCGCGGTGTAGCTCTCGAGATCGAGCAGGTGCTTCTGCGCGAACATCAGGCCTTGTCTCCTTCGCCGGATTCGTCGTCGAGCAGCTCGCCGAGCACGACCTTCCGCGTCTCGTCGAAGTCCTCGACCATGACCTTGATCACCTCGCGCCGCGACGTGGGCACGTTCTTGCCCACGTAGTCGGCGCGGATGGGCAGCTCGCGGTGGCCGCGGTCGATCAGCACCGCCAGCTGGATCGCGCGCGCACGGCCGTAGTCCATGAGTTCGTTCATGGCCGCGCGCACGGTGCGGCCGGTGTAGAGCACGTCGTCGACCAGGACGACCGTCTTGTCGTTGATGTCGAAGGGCAGATCGGTCGACCCCACGCTCGGTGCGGGACCCATGGTCGACAGGTCGTCGCGGTAGAAGGTGATGTCGAGCGTTCCCAGCGGAACGTCGGTGCCCTCGATCCGCGTGATCGCGCGCTGGACGTCGCGGGCCAGGCTCACCCCCCGCCGCTGGATGCCGATGAGCACCACGTCGTCGGTCCCGTGGTTGCGCTCGATCACCTCGTGGGCGATGCGCGCCAGCGCGCGGTTCATGTCGGCGCTGTCGAGGAGCTGCGATTTCTCTCGGATCTGCATGGCGAACGTCCCGGACTGGATCCTCGGTGCGGGCTCAGGGGTCGGTACGGGGTCGGCCGTGGCGAGCGGGCAGAAAAAGACCCGCTACGCCTCGGAGGACGTGCGGGTGCGTGCGGCGATTCCGCGTTTCGGGCCGGTTCACGGCGCAACCCCTTCCGGACCTCACGGGATCCGTTTAAAGGTGTCGGATACGGGGCGCCGTCGGCGACGACGCTGGCGGGACCTTAGCCACTCCGGGGCGCTTCGGCAAGCCATGTCACGGAACCGGGCCTCAACGGCCCGGCCGGAGGGAGCGCAGGTGCTCCCGGGCCTCGTCGGCCAGGGCGCTGGTGGCGTCACGCTCGAGATAGGCCTCCCAGGCGGCCGCCGCCTCGTCGATCCGCCCGGCCCGCTCCAGGGCCAGCGCGTAGGTCCAGCGGGCGCGCAGGAACTCCGGATCGAAGGCCAGGGCGCGTTCGAGCGGACCGAGGGCGCGGGCGTCGTCGCCACCGTGCACGTAGGCGGCGGCGAGGCCGTAGAGGGCGTCGGGATCGTCGGGGCGTTCGTCCACCACGCGCCGCAGCTCCTCGGCGGCAGCCCGGGGTTCGCCCAGACGGATCAGGACCAGGCCCAGGTTGTAGCGCGCGTCGACGTAGTGCGGGGCGCGATCCAGGGCCCGCTCGAAGGCCTCGCGGGCTTCGACCCCGCGGCCGCGCTGCTGCATGGCCTCGACGCTGGCGTTGTACGAACCGCGCGCCGAGGCGACGGCGCGGACGAGTTCGAGGTCCTCGCTGCGCACGTCGATCCGCACCCGCTCGCCGGGCACCGGCGTCGAATCGGGCGCGCGGCCGTTGTCCCGCGCGATGCGCTCGGCGTAGCGGCCGTCCCCGTAGATCCGCGAGCTGATCGAGTCCCACGTGTCGCCGGCGCGGACCTCGAGCGCGGTGCTGCGGGCCACGGGTGGCTGCTCGTCGGCCGGATCGGTCGAGGGCAGACCCCGGGGGGGATCGGCGCAGCCCGCGACGAGGCCGAGCACCAGGGTGACGGCCACGAGGACGAGACGCGTCATGCCGCGCGTCTCCCCCGCAGCGGCTCGGGCCGGAACCCCGCGTTGCGCGTGCGGTAGGCCTCGAAGGCGGCCACCACCTCGTCGCGGTCGTTGGTCGCGAACACCCGCTTGCGCAGCTCGGCCACGCCCGGGCAGCCCTTGAGGTAGGCCGCGAAGTGGCGCTTCATGCGATTCATGCCCGTGCGCGGTCCCTTCAGCGCGATCTCGCGGTCCAGGTGGTCGACGAGCACCGTCACGACACGGTCGACATCGGGGTGCCGGTACTCCACACCACGGCGCACCGCGTCGATCTCCTCGAACACGAAGGGGTTGCCGATCGCAGCGCGAGCGATCATGACCGCGTCGCAATGGGTCTCGGACTTGATCCGGCGGTAGTCCTCGCCCGTCCACACGTCCCCGTTGCCGATCACGGGGACCTCGGCGACGTCCTTCATCCGGGCGATCGGGGTCCAATCGGCGACACCGGTGAACTTCTGGTCGCGCGTCCGGCCGTGCATGGTGATCGCGCAGGCCCCGGCCTCCTGCAGCATCTGCGTGGTCTCGAGGTAGTTCAGCGAGCCCTGGCTCCAGCCCAGGCGGGTCTTGGCCGTCACGGGCAACGCCGTGGCCTCCACCACCGCGCGGACGATGTCCTCCATGAGCGGCACGTTGCACAGCAGCGCCGAGCCGCCGTTCTTCTTCACGACCTTCTTCACCGGGCAGCCGAAGTTCAGGTCGATGATGTCGGGACCGAGTTTCTCGGCCTCGCGCGCGGCCTCGGCCATGCGCTCGGGATCGCTGCCGAAGAGCTGGATCCCCACGGGGTGCTCGTCCTCGGCCAGCTCGATGAGCTCGCGCGTGCTCTGGTTGCCGTGGACGACACCGTCGGCGCTGGCGAACTCGCAGAAGGTGACGTCGGCGCCGTGATCGCGGCAGACGGCGCGGAAGACGAGGTCGGTCACGCCGGCCATGGGCGAGAGCAGGACCTCGTCGTGCGCGTACAGCGCCCGCACGCGCGCGCGCTTCTCGGCGATGCGATTGCGCTGGAAGAAGTTCGCGTGGTCGACCATGGAGTCTCGGATCGGGGTCGGGGGGACCTGGGGCACGGGCCCGCGTGCGCGCCACAGCATATCCGAAACGCCCCGTCCCGCCGACCGGTTCCCGCCACCGGCTTCACGGGATCTTCACGAAAACCCCATCGAGAACTGCGGACAAGACCCGCCCGTGCGCTTTCGTGGCCTCGGGCCTCGTGCTAGCTTGCGCTGCCGACGAGTCCTGCCTCGACGCGCGGTCCGACCGGAGACCGTGGCCCGCAACGGTTCAGGGAGACACGCCTCCATGGTATCGGTCCTGCGGACGCTGCCGACCCTCGTGGTCGTGGCGACGGCCTGCGCGCTCGCTCTGCTGCCCGGTTGCAGCGAGGGCGAGCCCGACTGCGAGTGCTCGGTCGACCAGATCGACTTCCCCGTGGTCCAGTCGCGCGAGGACACCCTCACCGCCGAGTTCACCATCCGCAACACCGGCGACGGCGACAACCTGAGCTGGCGTCTGGAGAACCTGCCCGAGTTCGGCCTGCGCGTGCTCGAATCCCCTCTCTACTCGCTCGACGAGGGCGAAGAGGTCACCTACACGCTGCAGTTCGCGCCGCAGGACTCGATCGGCCCCACCGTGATCGACTACCGCGTGGGGATCGACGAGTGCGTGATCCGCGTGGGCGTCGAGGCCTTCGCGCCGCTGATCCCGGGCGCGTGCTGCACCGACAGCGGCTGCGTCGACGGCGTGCTGCCGCAGGAGTGCGAGGGCGAGCTGGGTGGGACCTTCCAGGGGCCGAACACCACCTGTGCCGACGTCACCTGCCCCCCGCCGATCTGCGCGGTGTCGACCGACTCGCTGGGGTGGGTGTCGACGATCGACGACCTGGTCGCCGGCAACACGGTCACCGAGACCGTCTGGGTGGCGAACGTGGGCGGCACGATCATGAACGGACGCTTCGCCCTGCCGGGCTGCAGCGGCCCGACCGTGCAACTACGCGGGCAGACTCCCTCGGACCCACTGGACTTCAGCGTGCTGCCGGGCGACACCGTCTACGCCGAGGTCGTCCTGACCGCGGGCACCTACGACTGCATCCTGTCGATCACGAGCGACGCTCCGGGCGATTCCTCCTGCAGTGACGTCCGGGTGACCGGGGTCCTCCAGTTCGAACCGAGCAACGGCCAGCGCCGCTGATCCCGAGCACGGATCACAGGTAGAGCGTGGAGTCGGCGGCGCCGATCAAGGCGATCGTCGTGGGCCAACCGATCACCTCGTCCACGATCGAGCCGTCGATCTCCGCCGGGTCCCGACCGATCAGCGCGAGGCTCGCACTGCAGGCGAGCACCCGTGCGCTTCCGCTCGAACGCGCGGCGCGCAGCAGTCGGGATGGCGCGCGCGTCCCCAGCTCCTCGGCCGTCTCCTCGAGCCGGCGGGCCTTCGACGTATCTCCGGAAGCGAGTTCGAAATCGTCGAGCCGGCCGTCGAGCAGCTTCTCGAGCGCGTCGAAGTAGAACACCAGATCCACGCGCCAGCCCGTCGACGCCGCCGTGGCGGCGGCGCTGGCCGCCTGGTAGAGGCGGTCCCAGCCACCGTCGTGACACAACAGCAACAGACGCTTCGGTTCGCCCACCGTCTACATCCGCGCGTAGTTCGGACCGCCCCCGCCCTCGGGCGTGATCCAGTCGATGATCTGGTAGGGGTCCATGATGTCGCAGGTCTTGCAGTGGACGCAGTTGCTGAAGTTGATCTGGAAGGTCTGCTGCCCCGGTTCCGACCCCGGTGTCCATTCGTAGACGTTCGCCGGGCAGAAGTGCTGGCACGGGTTGCCGTACTCGCGCGTGCAGCGGTCGTGGCAGATCGAGGTGTCGCGCACCACCAGGTGGCAGGGCTGGTTCTCCTCGTGTCCGGTGTCGGAGTGGTAGACCGAGGTGTTCTTGTCGAAACCCAGCTGGCCGTCGAACTCGCGTTCGGGGCGCGCGATGCCCTCGCCGTTCTCCGCTCCGACCGGACGGTACGACTTGCCGTAGTACTCCTCTACGGTCTTCATCCGTTCGTGGCCGGCTTCGGTGATCCAGGGATCCTTCAGGCCGCGGCCGCCGCTGACCATCTGCAGGCCGACGTGGGCCATGCCGCTGTAGAGACCGCCCTCGAAGGCCTGGTGGAAGTTGCGGGCGCCGAAGAGCTCTTCCTTCGCCCAACTGTTCTCGAACCGCTCGTGGTAGCCGCGGAGCACCGAGGCACTGGCGTCGCCGCGGACGAGGGCGTCGAAGGCCGTCTCGGCGGCGAGCATCCCGCTCTTCATGCCCAGGTGGATGCCCTTGAGGCGCATGCCGTTGAGGAAGCTGGCACTGTCGCCCACGACGAGCACGCCGTCGTGGTAGAGCTCGGGCATGGCGTAGTAGCCGCCCTCGGGGATGGTCGCCGCGCCGTACTTCAGCAGCTTGCCGCCCTCGAGCATCGACTTCACGCGCGGGTGCTGCTTCATCTCCTGCAGACGCGCGTGCGGATCGAGGAAGGGATCCTCGTAGTCGAGGCCGATCACCAGACCGGCGATCAGTTCGGTGGGACTCATCTGGTAGAAGAAGGCACCGCCGAACTCCTCGCTCTTCAGCGGCCAGCCCAGGGTGTGGATCACCGCGCCGGGCTTCATGCGACCCTCGGGGATCTCCCACAGCTCCTTGACGCCGATGGCGTAGACCTGCGGCTGACGGCCGTGCATGTCCAGATCCGCGAACATCTTCTTGCAGAGGCTGCCACGGGCGCCCTCGCCGACGATCGTGACCCTGGCCTTGATGTCGATGCCCGGTTCGTAGTTCGGGCGACGGTTGCCGTCGCGGTCGATCCCCTTGTCGCCGGTGCGCACGCCGACCACGCGCTGGGCGTCGTCGTAGAGCATCTCGGCACCGGGGAAGCCGGGAAAGATCTGCACGCCGAGCTCCATGACCTTCGGCGCGAGCCACTGGGTGACCTCGTTGAGACTGACCACGTACTTGCCCTGGTTCTTCAACGGAGGCGGAACGATGGGAGCGTCGAAGCCACCGCCCTCGGTCAGGTACCAGAGCGAGTCCTCGCTGACGGGGGTTCGGAAGGGCCCTCCCTCGTCGCGGAATCCCGGAATCAACTCGTCGAGCGCGCGCGGGTCCATGACGGCGCCGCTGAGAACGTGCTGGCCGATGTCCGCCGACTTCTCGATCATCACGATCATCGGCTCGATCGGAGTGTCGGCGCGCTCGTTGTGCTCCCGGATCATCGTGCCGAGGCGATACGCGGCCGCCAGGTTGGCGGGCCCCGCGCCGACGAAGAGGACGTCGACCTCGAGTGCTTCGCGGGCTTCTTCGTTCATGGTCCGCAGCTCTCGTCGATGGGGGCACGGAAGAAGGTCATTGCGGGCAAGTCTAAGGCCCGGTTCGCACTACGGCAACCGAGGTACGGAGGAACGACGGCGTGGAGCATTCCGATCGATCGCTGCTGATCGCCGACGCGGTGCGCGTCTTCGGCGGCGCCGAGCGCTTCGTGCTCGACGCCGCGTGCGGTCTCGGCGAACTGGGCTGGCGGGTGACGGTCCTCGTCCATCCGGACACGCCCCTCGACCACCGCGCCCGCTCGCTCGGCCTCGAGGTGCACACCGCACGCACCCGCGCCAACGGGGCGCCGTGGACCGTGGCCCCCCTCGTGACATGGTTCCGCCGGCGTCGTTTCGACGCGGTGCTGAGCGTGTACGACAAGGACCTGCGCACGGCCGCCTGGGCCGCCCGTCTCGCGGGTCGCTCGACCGCGGTGATCCACAGTCGCGAGTGCGACACGCCGATCAAGGACCGTCCCTGGATCCGGGCCTTCCACCGTCGTGTCGCCGACCGCATCGTCGTCAACAGCGAAGCCACGCGCGCCACGACACTCACCTCCGCCCCCTGGCTCCCGGCCGAGCGCGTGGCCGTGGTTCCGAAGGGGATCGACGCCGACCGCTTCTCCGCCGCGTCCCGTGGAGCCGGCGATCGCGAAGCCGCCGTACTGGGCTTCGCCGGACAGCTCGTCGCGCGCAAGCGCGTCGACCTCCTGATCGACGCCGTCCGTGGACTGCCCGCCGGCACCCTGCTGAGGATCGCCGGCGACGGTCCGGAACGGTCCCGACTGCAGGAACGCGCGCGCGCCGCCGGCATCGACGCGCGCTTCGACGGGTTCGTCGAGGACCTGGCCGCCTGGTACCGCGAGGTCGACGTCTTCGTCCTGCCCTCGCGCGTGGAGGGATGGGGCTACGTGCTCGCCGAGGCCGCGGCGTCCGGCTGCGCGATCGTCGCCTTCGACAGCTCGAGCGTCCCCGAGGTCGTTCCCGCCGCATCGGGGGCATGCCTCGTCGAGTCCGACGACCACCTCGCCGCCGTGCTCCGCGACCTGCTCCGAGAGGGCCGGGACGGCTGGCGTACACGGGGCCTACGGCTCCGCGAACACGCGATCGAATGCCTGGGGCTCGACAGAATGCTCGGGAATCTGGAGAATGAGATCTTCGTCGCTGTTTCGAGTCGCCGCGGTGGACGCGCCGGGTGACCCCTTCGCGGAGTCGATGATGCGTGTTGCCGTGGTCCAGTTCTCCCCCCGCTTCGGTGAGGTCGACGCGAACCTCCGTCGGACCGAGGAACTGATCCAGGGACTCGACGCCGAGGTCGTCGTGTTGCCGGAGCTGTTCCAGACCGGATACCTGTTCACCCGTCGCGAAGAACTCCCTCGCCTGGCCGAACCGCTCGACGGTCCCACGCGGGATCTCGTGACGAGCTGGGCCCGCGATCTCGACGCGGCGATCGTCTACGGCTTCGCCGAGGCCACGCCGCAGGGCTGCTTCAACAGTGCCGCCCTGGTCGGCCCCGAGGGCTTGCTCTCGCACTACCGGAAGATCCACCTGTTCGATCGCGAGAAGCTCTGGTTCGAACCCGGCACCATGGGCTTCTCGGTGATCGAGTTCCGCGGTGTCCGCATGGGGATCATGGTCTGCTTCGACTGGCGCTTCCCCGAGGCCGCACGCAGTCTCGCCTTCCTGGGCGCCGATCTGATCGTCCACCCCAGCAACCTGGTCCTGCCTTGGTGTCCCGACGCCATGATCACCCGGGCCCTGGAGAACAACGTGTTCATCGCCACCAGCGACCGCTGGGGCGTCGAGGCCAAGGACGGCGTGGAGCTGCGCTTCATCGGACGCAGCCAGGTCGTGAGCCCGCGCGGGGAACGACTGGCCACGCTCGGCGAGGCGGAGGACGGCGTGATCGTCGTCGACATCGACCCGGCACTGGCCCGTGACAAGCAGGTGACCGAGCACAACCACCTGTACGGCGACCGTTCCCCGGCTCTGTACGTGGGCACGCCCCTGGAGCACTGAGAGCGGCCGTCCCTCGGCACGTCCGGCCTCGTTGAAAACGACCTTCGATGTCATCCGATGGTGCGGCTGCATCATTCGTGCTCGGGATCCGTGATCTCACTATTCCACAGTGTCGAGCCATGAAGAGAGCTCCCTATACTGCCCAGGCCAATGATGCAACCGCTCCACGACCTCGCCCGTGGAGCGAACCCGCCGACAGGAGGACGGGAATGTCCGGGCATCACGCCGGAACTCCAGTGCGTCGCCGACTCTGGACGCCGGCCTATCGCACCCTGACACTCGTAGGATTGATCGCCACGCTCATGGTCGCCGTTCGTTTCGGGACCGGTCTCGGACCCATGACGAACATGACCGACGTGTTCCCCTGGGGCACGTGGAAGGTCTTCAACGTGATCGTGCTGACCGCGTTGGGTTCGGGCGGCTACGCACTCGCTTTCGTGACCTACGTCATGAACCGCGGCCGCTACCATCCGCTGGTCCGGCACGGACTGTTGACCAGCGCCGTGGGATACACCATGGGCGCGATCTCGCTCGCCACCGACATCGGACGTCCCTGGAACATCTGGCGCGTCTTCGTCTACCCGCACGAGTGGAACCTCGACAGCGTGCTGCTCGAGGTCGCGATCTGCGTGACGCTGTACGTGGCCGTACTGTGGATCGAGCTGTCGCCCGCGATGTTCGAGGTGTGGCGGAACTCGGGCAAGAAGTGGCTGGCCGATCTGTCCGAGAAGGTCCTGCCCGTGCTCGAGAAGTCCATGCCCTGGGTGATCGGCCTCGGAATCCTCCTGCCGACCATGCATCAGAGCTCGCTCGGCTCGCTGTACCTGCTCGCCGGCCACAAGGTGCACCCGCTGTGGTACACGCCGATGATTCCGCTGCTGTTCCTCGTCAGCTGCTGGATCCTGGGCTACGCCATGGTGATCGGCACCTACATCCTCTTCAGCCGAAGGTACGGGCGTCCGACCTACGACGAGACGCTCACCAAGCTGGCGCACTTCATGGCCTACGTCATCCTGGCCTTCGGAGTGTTGCGCCTCGGTGATCTCTTCTGGCGCGATCAGTTCCTCCGCTTGTTCGACGGCAGCTGGCAGAGCTGGCTGGTGATCCTCGAGCTGGTGTTCGTGTTCGTGCCCGGACTGGCCATGCTCCTGGACAAGTCCCGGCGCGAACGGCCGTCGTGCATGTTCCGCATGTCCTTCTTCATCCTGGCCGGCGGCGCGCTCTACCGCATGAACGCCGGCTGGCTCGCCTTCGACGGCGGCATCGGTGCGGTGTACTTCCCGAGCGTCATGGAGCTCATCATGACCGTCGGGCTGATCGCCGTGCAGGGCACCATCTACCTCTTCATCGTGAAGGAGTTCCCGGTGCTCACCCGCCCACTCGAGAAGAAAGCGCAGGCCGAGGCCGCTGCGTAGGAATCTCCGCCCGGTGAACGCGCGGAAGGAGAAGAGGCGGTCCCGTGAGGGGCCGCCTCTTCGTTCGTGGGCCGGCGGGTCCGCCCGACCGGCCGCTCAGGAACGTCGGATCAGAAGCGAGCCTTCAGGGCACTGAAGCTCGAGGTGTCGCCGTCGACGGCCTCCTGGATCAGCATGGTGATGCTCGGGACCGTACCCCAGGCCCCCTCGGTGGGACCGGACACACAGGCGTCGTCACGGAACTCCGGGAAGCCCGCGGGGAAACTCTGGGTGTCGGTGCTGCCGATGGTGGCCGAGTTCGAGATCACGAACTCCATGATCCCGGGATGGTCGTCGAAGGTTCCGTTGAGCGTGACGTTCGAGACGATCGAGACCAGGGTCCCACCGACGAACTGATAGGTGGCCACGTTCACGAAACTCGTGACCGTCCCGATGTAGTCGACCGTGTTGTCGCCCCAGGGACCGTTGCGAGCGAGCCAGAAGGTCCCGCCGGTGTAGGCCGTGTTGTAGACGATCTCACCGGTCCCGGTGCCGTCGACCGTGTTGCTGACCTCGGTCGGTGACGCGCCGATCGAGGGGCACTCGACGCGCCACTGCGTGCCGAGGTTGATCGTGTCGTAGGACTGTGCGTGGATCGTGTTTCCGACCTGACCGGGACCGCCGCCCACGAAGGACTCGCTGAAGCGTCCGGTGAGCATGCTTCCCCCGATGTCGTTGGACCGGTAGGTACCGAAGGCGGGAGCTCCCGCCTCGGCGCTCGGGGGGATCAGGAGGAATCCGACCAGGAAGAGCGTGAACAAGGACCGCATGTGTCGCCTCCGCGATGGTTCGAGAGTCCGGCGCCGCGCGGAAGAACGCGGCGCACTCGCGGGAGCCGGGCCGTGGCCCGGGACCACGACACCCTTCGTCGGAGAAGGGCGCATGGAGTCTCCTCCTGCTCACCGGGCCCGCACAAGAGGCGCAACGGCATCAATCGCCCCCCGCGCGGCCCGCCGACGAAGGCGTGGTCCGGGGCGGAGGTCTGTGGCATGGTCGACGGGTCCACGCCCCCTTCCTCCGGAGCCGGATCCCGATGAGCGACCCCCATCGTCCCCTGAGCGACGACATCCAGTGGCTCGGCCGTCAGCTGGGCGAGGTGATCCGCACGCACGCGGGCCAACAGGTCTTCGACTGCATCGAAGCGGTGCGGTCGACCACCAAGACCCTGCGCGCCTCCGCGCGCACGCAGGACGCCAGCGAGGCCGATCCGGGGGGCGTGCAACAGATGCTCCGAGCGCTGTCGACCGAGGAAGCCCGTTCGGTCGCGCGTGGATTCGGCCTGTTCCTGTCGCTGGCGAACGTGGCCGAGCAACACCACCGCCTGCGACGACGACGCGCGCACGAGCAGCAGGGAGACGCGCCCCAGCGGGGCTCGGTCGAGGAGACCCTCGCCCGCCTGATCGACGACGAGGGCCACGATGCGGCGGCCATCGCCTCGACCCTGCGCGAGCAGCGGATCGAGCTCGTCCTGACCGCCCACCCCACCGAGATCACCCGGTCGGCCGTGATCCACAAGCTCATGCGGATCGCCGACCTGCTCGCCGAGAACGATCGGCCCGACCTGCTCCCCCGCGAACGGGCGACCATCGAGGAATCGCTGCGCGCCCAGATCACGGCCCTGTGGATGACCGACGAGATCCGCCGGAGCGGGCCGACACCGCTCGACGAGGCGCGCTCGGGGCTGTTCTGGTTCGAGCAGACCCTCTGGGACTCCACCGTCGGCTTCCTGCGCCGACTCGACCGCGCCATGCGCGACCGCCTGGGTGAGGGCCTGCCCTGGGACGCCGTCCCCATCCGCTTCGGCTCGTGGATGGGCGGCGACCGCGACGGCAACCCGAACGTGACGGCGGCGATCACGCGGCGCACCGTGTGCCTGGCGCGGGCCTTCGCGGCCACCCTCTACCGCCGCGAGATCGACCGGCTCGCCGACGAACTCTCCCTGGCCGCGGCCGGCCCCGGGCTGGACGCACCGCCGGACGCCGACGAGCCCTACCGTGCGGTTCTCAACGCGCTGAGCGAGGACCTGAAGCGCAGCCGTGAGCACTGGCTGGCCGGCTACCACGACGCGGAAGGGCATCCTCCACCCACCGATCGAGAGCCGATCGCCGCCGAGCATCTGCGCGACGTCCTGCTGCGCGTGCGCGACTCCCTGCACGCCACGGGCGCGGACGCGCTGGCCGATCACCGGGTGCTCGACCTGCTGCGCCGCGTGGCCATGTTCGGCGGCGTGCTCGCACGACTCGACCTGCGTCAGGACTCGGCCGTGCACTTCGAGATCGCCGACCGGCTCACGGGCGGGGGCTGGGCCGTGCTCGACGAGGCCGACCGTCTCGATCGACTCGCGCAGTGGACGACGACCGAGGGACCCGACCTGGACACCCTGCTGCGGAGTCTGGACCCCACGACCGAGGGCGAGTTGATCGAAACGGTGCGGTTGTTCCTCTCGATCGACACGATCGGGTCGGACGCCCTGGGGGCCTATGTGATCTCGATGGCCCGTCGCGCCTCCGACGTCCTGCTCGTCGAGGCCCTGCAGCGCCGGGCCGGGGTACGCCGTCACTGTCGCGTGGTGCCCCTGTTCGAGACGGTCGAGGACCTGCGCGCCGCACCGGACGTGCTGGAAGCCCTCTTCGCCCACCGCACCGCGCGCGGGGACGGGGTGGCCCACCAGGAGATCATGATCGGCTACTCGGACTCGGCCAAGACGGGCGGACGCTTCTCGTCGGCGTGGGCACTGTACGAGGCGCAGGAGCGCATGGTCGAGGTGGCACAACGGCACGGCGTCGAGCTCACCCTCTTCCACGGCCGCGGCGGCACCGTCGGGCGCGGGGGTGGCCCGACCTCGCTCGCGATCCAGTCCCAACCGCCCGGCACCATCGACGGCCGCCTGCGGGTGACCGAGCAGGGCGAGATGATCCAGACCAAGTTCGGCCTTCCCGGCATCGCCGAGCGCACCCTCGAGGTCTACACGACCGCGGTGCTCGAGGCCACGCTGCACGAGGACGCGCCGGCGCGGCCCGAGTGGCGCGAATCCATGCGCGCCATGAGCCGCGCCTCGCTCTACGCCTACCGCGATCTCGTGCAGAAGACCCCGGAGTTCGTGGAGTACTTCCGCGCATGCACGCCCGAACGCGAGCTGTCGCACCTGCGCATCGGCAGCCGGCCCAAGAGCCGGCCGGGTTCCGGGGGTGGGGTGGAGAGCCTGCGCGCGATCCCCTGGGTCTTCGCCTGGATGCAGACCCGGTGGCTCCTGCCGGCGTGGCTGGGCATGGATGCCGCCCTGGGCGCCGTCGACGCCGAGACCCTGCGGCACATGGCGCGAGCGTGGCCCTTCTTCCGCAGCATGCTCGACCTGCAGGAGATGGTCCTGGCCAAGGCCGAGATCCCGATCGCCCGCCGCTACGAGACGAACCTGGTCGACGAGCGCCTGCACCCGATCGGGGACGAGCTACGGGAGCGCTACGAGCGCACTCTGGCCGCCGTTCTGCGCGTGAGCGGCGAGGACGAACTGCTCACCCGCAATCCCGTGCTGGCCCGTTCCATCCGCGTGCGCAACCCCTACGTCGATCCGATCAACGTGCTGCAGATCGAAGCGCTGCGTCGCCACCGCTCCGACCCCGAGGACTCCGACGCCCTTGACCTGCTGCTGCGCACCATGAACGGCATCGCGGCCGGCATGCGGAACACGGGCTGAGCCCCTGCGCCGCACCGGCGCGCGGGATCAGGTCGTGTACTCGGCATTGATCCGGACGTACTCGTAGGACAGGTCGGTCCCCCAGCTCACGGCCCGGCCCGATCCTTCGTTCAGACCGATCGTGACCTTGAGGAAGCTCTCCTTCATGCGCTTGGCCAGTGTCGATCGCCGGATCTTCACGGGCTGTCCGCCCTCGAGGATCTTCAGTGTCTCCCCGGCGGTGATCGACAGGTCGACCTTGTCGGGATCGAAGTCCACGCCGGCGCGTCCGGCCGCACCCATGATACGACCCCAGTTCGGGTCGTGGCCGAAGATCGCCGTCTTCACCAGCGTGGAGTCGCTGACCGTGCGGGCGATCTTGCGGGCGGCCTCGTCGTCGCGCGCGCCCTCGACCACGTACTCGACGAACTTCGTGGCGCCCTCGCCGTCGGAGACGATCAGACGCGCCAACTGCTCGCAGATCTGGTCGAGCGCCCGGCGGAAGCTCTGGTAGGCCCGATCCTTCCGACGGATCATGGGGTGGTCGGCCTTCCCACTGCACATGATCGCCACCATGTCGTTGGTCGAGGTGTCCCCGTCGACGGTGATCATGTTGAAGGTGCGGCCCACCGATTCCCGCAGGGCCTCGTCCAGCAGGTTCTTGGTGATCTTCACGTCGGACACGATGAAGGCCAGCATGGTGGCCATGTTCGGGTGGATCATGCCCGAACCCTTGGCGATGCCCGAGATTCCGACCTTGGTGCCGTCGATCTCGAACTGCTCACCCGCCTCCTTGGCGAAGGTGTCGGTGGTGAGAATGGCGTTCGCGCACAGCGTACTCGCCACTCCCCGCCGCGTGAGCTTGATCACGTTGTCGTGGATGCCCTGGACGACCTTCTTCGTGGGAAAGGGCTCGCCGATGAGACCGGTCGACGAGACGATCACCAGCTTCTTGTCGATCCCCAGCGCCTCGGCCGCGGCCTCGGCCATGGCCACGGCGCCCTTCTCTCCGTCCTTGCCGGTGCAGGCGTTGGCGTTGCCCGAGTTCACGACGAAGGCCTGGGCCTTGCCGTCCTTGATGTGGCGGCGCGACAGCTTCACCGGCTCGGCCACGACCACGTTCTGCGTGAACACGGCGGCTGCCGTGGCCGGTTCGTCGCACACGATCATGGCCAGGTCGCGGCGCTTGGACTTGATGCCGATGTGTGCGCCCCAACAGCGGAAACCCGGGATGTCGGTGATGGCGAGTTGCATGGTCGCGATTCCTTCGCTCGATGTCAGGGGGACAGCGGGGCCTGGCCCAGACCACTGTGTTCGAGGAGTCCGAACATGATGTTCATGTTCTGGATCGCCTGGCCAGCGGCGCCCTTGACGAGGTTGTCGATCGCCGAGATGGCGATCACGCGTCCCGTGCGCGGGTCGTGGACCACGTGCAGGTCGCAGAAGTTCGATCCACGAACCGCCTTCACGCTCGGCGGACGGTCGAGGACGCGCACGAAGTGCTCCTTGCGGTACACCGAGTCGTAGGCGTCCCGCAGATCCGATCCGTTGATCTTCGGTCGACGGAGGTGTGCGTAGGCCGTGGTCAGGATCCCGCGGTCGACCGGAAGCAGATGCGGCGTGAAGAGCAGCTGCACCGGGGCCGCGCAGTAGAGTTCGAGGGCCGACTCGATCTCGGGCGTGTGCCGGTGCTTCAGGAGACCGTAGGCCGAGAAGTTCCCGAACACGTCGGGGAAGTGCGTGGTCGACGAGGGCTTGACCCCGGCGCCCGTCACGCCCGACTTCGAGTCGACGACGATACCCTCGATGTCGATCAGGTCCTGCTTCAGGAGCGGCGCCAGGGCGAGGATCGCCGAGGTCGGGTAGCAACCCGGATTCGCCACCAGCCGGGCCTTGCGCAGATCGTTGCGGAAGAGTTCGGGGAGGCCGAACACCGCCTCGTCGATCCGTCCCGGAGCGCGGTGGGTCTTGCGGTACCACTTGCGGTAGAGCTCGGCGCTCGGCAGACGGAAGTCCCCCGACAGGTCGACGATCCGGAAGCGTTCGGTGCCGAAACTCGCCACGAAGTCCATGGACGCGCCGTGCGGCAACGCCAGGAAGACCACGTCGAGATCGGTGTGCTCGACGTCTTCGAGCGACTGCAGCTCTTCGTCGAACAGACCCACGAACTGTGGATGGACGTCGGAGAAGCGCCGGCCCACGTGGCTCTGCGAGGTCACCAGCTCGATGCTGGTGCTCGAGTGCTGCAGGAGCAGGCGAACCAGCTCCGATCCCGTGTAGCCGGTCGCCCCGATCACGCCCACGCGAACGTCACGCATGGTCGATCACCTCCGTGAGCGACTGGAAGAAGACGTCGAGGACCCGGTCCAGATCGGACTCCTCGATGGTCAGGGGTGGAAGGAGACGGATCACGCTGCCCGCGGTGCAGTTGGCCAGGACGCCGTGCGCGCGCATGCGGCCGACGACGGCCTGTCCGTCGGCGTCGTCGCGGAGCTCGACGCCGATCATCAGTCCGCGACCGCGGACCTCGAGCACCTGCGCGTGATCGTGCGCGAAGTCGTCGAGGCGCCGGTGGGCGTGCTCGCCCAGCCGTCCGGCCCGCGCGGCCAGATCCTCGGCCTCGATCGTATCGAGCGTGGCCTGCGCCGCGGCGCAGGCGAGCGGATTGCCGCCGAAGGTCGTGCCGTGGTCCCCGGGGTGCAACACCTCGGCCACCGCCGTGTCGGCCAGGAACGCGCCGATGGGAACACCGCCCCCCAGCCCCTTGGCCGTGACCAGCACGTCGGGCCGTACCTCGTGTGCCTGCCAGGCGAAGAGATGCCCGGTACGGCCCATGCCGCACTGGATCTCGTCGAAGACCATGAGCACACCGCGCTCGGTGCACAGCGACCGTGCCTCGCACAGGAAGCCCGGATCGATCTCGTGGATGCCGCCCTCGCCCTGGATCGGCTCGACCACGAAGGCGGCGGTGTCGTCGCCGAGCGCGCGGTCGAGGGCTCCGAGGTCGTCGCGGGGAATGCGTGTGAAGCCCTCCGGGGCGGGGCCGAAACCCTTCATGTACTTGTCGGCACCGAGGGCCAGCGTGGCGAGGGTGCGTCCGTGGAAGCACCCCTCGACGCCGACGACCTTCGGGCCGTGTCCGTGCTCCGAGGCGTGGCGGCGCACCAGCTTGAGCGCACCCTCCATGGCCTCGGCGCCGCTGTTGGCCAGGAAGGCCCGCTCGAAGCCCGCCATGCGGGTGAGCGTCTCGACCAGCGCCGACTGCACTTCGGTGTAGTACAGGTTCGAGACGTGGATCAGTCGACCGGCCTGCTCCTGCAGGGCCCTCGTCACGGCCGGGTGGCAGTGCCCGAGCACGTTCACGGCGATCCCCGCGAGGGCGTCGAGGTACTCGCGCCCGTCGAGGTCCCACACCCGAGTACCCTCGCCGCGGTCGAGCACCAGGGGCTGGCGGCCGTAGGTCTGGAAGTGATGCGCCTGCTCGCGATCGATCGCGAGTCGGCGGCGATCGGTGTTCATGGGGTGATCTCCGTTCCACGGTCCGTTGTGCGTTCCAGTGCCTCGCGCAGCGCGCCCTCGCGCGTGCCGTCGACGATCCGGGCGCGCGGGACACCGCCGGTGACGGCGATCGCGCAGGCCTCGACCTTCGGGATCATCCCGCCCTGGATCGACGTGCCCATGAGCGCGTCGATCTCACCCAGCGGCAGGTGATGGATCACGGTCGAGGGGTCGTCGGGAACACGACGTAGACCGTCGACGTCGGTCATGGCGACGAAGAGTTCGACGCCGAGTGCCGCGGCCAGGTGCGCGGCGAACATGTCGGCGTTCACGTTGTAGACCTCGTCGTCGTGGCCCAGCGCCAGGGGTGCGACGACGGGCAGGTAGTGGCTCGCGAGCAGCAGGTCGAGCAGCTCCGTGTCGACGGTGTCGACGTCGCCCACGAAGCCCAGGTCGACGCGCTGGGCCTCCGCACCCTCCACCGGGTGTTCGTGGTACCGGCGGCGGGCGCGGACCATGGCGGCGTCCTTGCCCGACAGACCCACCGCGGGTTGCCCGACCGCGCAGAGCCGGCGGACGAGGTCGCCGTTCACGCGCCCCCGCAGCGCCATCTGCACGTAGCCGATGGTCCGCGCGTCGGTGCGGCGATGGCCGCCCACGAACTCGGTCTCGAGGCCCACCTCGGCCAGGATCTCGGCGATGGCGGGGCCACCCCCGTGCACGAGCACCAGCCGCGCGCCGGAGTCGTGCAGGTCTCCGATCTCGGCCAGCACACGGTCGCGCACGGCGGCGTCCGTCATGGCGTTGCCGCCGTACTTGACGAGGATCGAGGGGCAGTCGTCGGGATCGGTCATGGTTCCGGCTCGTGGTCACGGGTTCGGGTGGGCGCGATCAGCCAAGCCCAGCGCGCCGCTCGCGTCAAGCGTCGGCCTGCATCGCGGTGGCGGCGGCCCAGACCTGTCCGGCGGCGAGCCCGCCGTCGGTGGGCGGCAGCTGGGCGTGGGCACGGAGATCGAGTCCGCGCTCGGCTCCACGGGTCAGCAGGGACTCGCTCAGACGGCGGTTGCAGAACACACCGCCGGTGAGCAGGACCGGCCGCTCGCGCCACGGCGCGAGCTGGGACAGCGCGGCCTCGACCAACGCGGCGTGGAACCCGGCCGCGGCATCCTCGGCCTCGAGGGTCCCCTCGACCGTTCGCTCGACGATCGTCCGCACGGCCGGCCGCCAGTCGATCCGCACCAGACCGTCGAACTCGATCAGGGGCATGGACAGATCGGCGGGACGGGTGGCGCGCCACGACGCCCACTCGAGCATCTGCGGGCCCTGCGCCTGGTGGGTGTTCTCGGTGCACAGGCCGAGCAAGGCGCTCACGCCGTCGAAGAGACGGCCCATGCTGGTGGTGGTGACGGCCGCGTCGCCCCGTGCGAGCAGACGACGCAGGTTCGCCACCAGGTTCGGATCGACATCGCCGAAGAGGGGCGGGGGGTCGCCGTCGAAGGCGACGTGCGCCAGCGACAGCGCGGTCCTCCAGGTCTGGCGGACGGACCGCTCGCCCCCCACCAGTCCGAAGGGAACGATCGACCCCACGCGCTCGCTCCGTGCGGGGGTCCCGTGCAGGAGTTCGCCCCCCCACACGGTGCCGTCCCCACCGTCGCCGGTGCCGTCCCAGGTCAACGCGACGACCTCGCCGTCGATCTCGTGCTCCAGGGCGGCGGCGGCCAGGTGGGCGTGGTGGTGCTGCACCGCGGTCCGCGCAACGCCCCATCGCTCCGACAACTCTTCGGCCAGATGGGTGGTGAAGTAGTCGGGGTGCAGGTCGTGGACCACCCCTTCCGGTGCTACGTCGAGCAGGCGCAGCAGGTCGTCGAGAGTGCGTCGGTAGGCCGCGCGGCCCTCGGCCGATTCCATCTCGCCGAGATGCGGCGCGAGCACGACCTCCCGATCGCGCGCCACCGCGAAGGTCACGTTCATGTGGCCGCCCAGACCCACGAGCGCCGGGAGCACGCGCGGTGCGAGCACCGGCAGCGGCGCGAATCCACGCGCGCGTCGCAGCAGTTGCGGGCGCGGCGTGGGGCGGGTGACGACCTGCAGCACCGAGTCGTCGGCCTGACGCAGGATGGGCCGATCGTGGACCAGGAAGGCGTCGCAGATGCCGCGCAGCGACTCCAGGGCCTCGCGGTCGTCGTGGATCGTCGGCTGGTCGGAGGGGTTGCCCGAGGTCGCGACCACGGGACGGCCGAAGGCGTCGAGCAGCACACGGTGCACTGGCGTGTACGGCAGGAACACCCCGAGCTGCGGACAATCCGGCGCGACCGATGGGGCCGGCTCCGACCACCCCCGCGCGGTGCGCGGCGACAGCACGATCGGGGCCTGTGGCGAACGCAGGGCCGAGGCGACGAAGTCCGGGACCTCGACCCAGCGCCGGGCCGCGTCGAGATCGCCGACCATGACCGCGAAGGGCTTGGCCGGCCGGCGCTTGCGCGCGCGCAGCCTCTGCAGCGCCGCCTCGTCGCCGGCGTCGACCACGATGTGATACCCCCCGAGCCCCTTCACGCCGACGATGCGCCCGTCCGACAGCCAGCCGACGGCTCGGGCCAGGGCCTCGGGGCCGGTCATCTCGTCGCCGTCGCCGTCGCCGTCGATCGCCTGCAGACGCGGTCCGCACGCCGCACAGGCCGTCGGTTGGGCGTGGAAGCGGCGGTCGGTGGTGTCCTCGTACTCGGCCCGGCAGCGCGGACACATGACGAAGTCCTTCATCGAGGTCTTCGCCCGGTCGTACGGCAGGTCCTCGAGGATCGTGTAGCGCGGTCCGCAGTTCGTGCAGTTCAGGAAGGGATAGCCGTGGCGGCGGTCGTCGGGATCGCGCAGCTCGCGCTCGCAGTCCTCGCACATGCCCAGATCGGGCAGCAACCAGGCGCGCGTGGGACCACCGGCTTCGCTCGCGACGATGCGGAACTCGGTGTGGCCGGCCGGCGCGAGCAACCGCGTGTCGACCGCGTAGAGCACGGCGGCGCGCGGCGCGTCGTCCTGCAGACGCGCGAGGAAGGACCCGAGTTCCGTGGGATCGCCCTCGACCTCGATCGTCACGCCGGCCGGATCGTTACGGATCCAGCCGGCCAGGTCGAGGTCGGTGGCGAGACGGTGCACGAAGGGACGGAAGCCCACACCCTGGACCACGCCCACCACGCGCACCTGCATGCGCTCGCGTGCGCTCATCGCCGTTCCGTGCCGGGGATGCGAACCGTCAGGACGCCGCGAACAGACGTTCGCGCGCGCTGAGCAGCGACTCGATCCACGCGTCGACCCCGTCGCCCGTCTTCGCGCTCACGTGATGGATGTCGATGTCCGGCCGCAGCTCCTTCGCCAGACGCTCGACCTCGTCCACCCGGAAATCGAAGTGCTCGAGCAGGTCGACCTTGGTGATCAACATCTGCTGCGACGAGTGGAAGGCCTTCGGATACTTCGGCGGCTTGTCCTCGCCCTCGGGCACCGACAGCAACACGGTGCGCAGGTGCTCGCCCAGGTCGTAGCTGGCCGGACACACCAAATTGCCCACGTTCTCGATGAACACGAAGTCCCACGGCCCGTCGTCGGCGATGCGTTCCCAGGTCTGCTGCACCTGGTGCGCCTCGAGGTGGCACGCGCCGCCGGTGGTCATCTGCAGGGCGCGCACGCCCACGCCGCGAATGCGCTCGGCATCGCGCTCGGTCTCGAGGTCGCCCTCGAGCACCAGCACGCTGTGGCGCTCCTGCAGCTTCGGCAGGGCCTTCTCGAGCAACGTGGTCTTGCCCGATCCCGGTGAACTGAGAAGGTTCACGACGAAGGATCCCTGCGACCCGAAGCGATCGCGCATGGTCGACGCGACGAAGTCGTTCGCCTTCAGCAGGCTCTCCTTCAAGTGGATCTGACGCAACTCGCTCATGGCACACCTCTCGTGTTCGCGGCGGGGGGAATTCAGCCCGACGGCATCGACGGACCGTCGCGGTCCTCGTCCTGCAGGTCGTCGATCTCGAGTTCGACGTGGCGCAGCAGCAGCTCTTCGCCCTTCTCCGCCCGGACGGCGGTGCTGCCGCAAGCCGGACAGCCGAAGGTGAAACTCTCGGGATGGGTGATCGAGCCGCAGTCGCGGCAGTGCAGCTCGAGCTGCACCTCGTGGACCACCACTTCGGCGTCGCGCATCACGTCGACCTCGGCCGAGACGACCTCGATCGCGTCCTCGAGCAGCTTGGGCACCACGTTGCTCAGCGCGCCGATCTCGAGTTCGAAATGGGTCACGCGTTGCGCGCCGTGCTCGTCGCAGATGCGCTCGAGCTGTCGCGCCAGACCGATCACCAGGGAGACTTCGTGCATCAGCAGATCCTCGGCAGCTGTTCGCCGCTCAACATGTCCAACACCCGGGTGCCTCCGAGACCACTGCGCACGCGGACCGATCGTGGGTGCGTGTCGACCACGTCGCCGATCACGCAGGCCTCGCGCCCCAGCGGTTGCGCGCGCCACGCCTCGAGCAGCGCGTCGCAGCGTTCCGGGGCGACGAAGGCCAGACAGCGGCCCTCGTTCGCCACGTACAGAGGATCGAGACCGAAGATCTCGCACGCCGCCCGCGCGGGCTCGCGCACCGGGATCGACTCCTCGTCGAGAACGATACCCACTCCGGCGGCCTGGGCGATCTCGTTGGTGGCCGACGCGATGCCGCCGCGCGTGGCGTCGCGCAGGCAGTGCAGGTCGGCTCCCAGCGGTCGCAGACAGGACTCCACGAGGGGCCACAGGGCCGCGCTGTCGCTGCGCAGGTCACCCTCGAGCTCCAGGCCGTCGCGCTGGGCCAGGATGGTCATGCCGTGGTCGGCGATCGGTCCGTTGACCACGATACGATCGCCCGGCCGGACGCGCCGCGGCGCGACGTCGATCCCTTCGACGACCTCGCCGATGCCCGTGGTGTTCACGTACACACCGTCGCCCTTGCCGCGCTCGACGACCTTGGTGTCGCCGGTGACGACCTCGATCCCGAGCGCGTCGCAGGCCTCGCGGATCGAGGCGACCACGCGCCACAGGTCCTTCAGCCGGAGACCCTCTTCGAGCACGAAGGCCAACGACAACCAGCGCGGCCGGGCGCCGCACATGGCCAGGTCGTTCGTGGTCCCGTGCACCGACAGCGAGCCGATGTCGCCGCCGGGGAAGAACAGCGGCCGCACCACGAAGGAGTCGGTGCTCATGGCCATGGCGCCGTCCGGCCGCGGCAGCCGCGCGCCGTCGTGCAGCTCGTCGAGTCGTGACCCGCCGAGCGCGGGCACGAACAACGACTCGATCAGCTTCTGGCTCAGACGTCCCCCACCGCCGTGCGCCATGGTCACGGCGTCGTAGTCCTCCAGCGGAATGGGGCACTGCAGTTGCACGGACGCTCCTACGACCCGGCGCTCACGGCGTCGCGCCGGAAGGCGTGGTAGGCCGCGCACGCGCCCTCGCTCGACACCATGGGGGCACCCAGCGGGGAGTCGGGAGTGCATTCGCGACCGAAGGCCGGGCATTCGTGCGGCTTGGCGCGCCCCTGCAGCACGAGCCCGGCGATGCAGCGGTCGGACTCCTGCGCGGTGACCGACTCCACGCTGAAACGGCGCTCGGCGTCGAAGTCGGCGTAGGCGTCGGTCAGGCGGAGCCCGCTCGCGGGAATGGGGCCGATGCCGCGCCACGCGATGTCGGTGACCTGGTAGACCTCGGCCAGAAGGCGTTGCGCGGCCGGATTGCCCCGGGCCGCGGCGGTGCGGGCGTAGGCGTTGTCGACGGCGACCTCGCCGGCGGCCAACATGTCGGCCAGCCGCGCGATGCCGTGCACCAGGTCGAGCGGTTCGAAGCCGGCCACCACGAAGGGTACGCCGTACTCGCGGGCCAGTTCCTCGTACTCGGCCGTGCCCATGATCGCGCACACGTGGCCCGGCGCGAGGAAGCCCTGCACCCGGCACTCGGGTTCGTCCAGGATCGCGCGCACCGCGGGCGGTACCCGCACGTGCGAAACGAGCGCGCTGAAGTTCTCCACTCCCCGCTGCTTCGCCTCGACCACGGCCATACCGTTGGCCGGCGCCGTCGTCTCGAAGCCCACGGCGAAGAACACCACCTGGCGGTCGGGATTCGCCTCGGCCAGACGCACCGCGTCGACCGGCGAGTAGACGATGCGTACGTCGGCCCCGCGCGACTTGGCCGAAAGCAGGTCGCCCTTCGAGCCGGGCACCCTCAGCATGTCGCCGTAGGAGGCCAGGATCACCTCGGGACGCCGCGCCAGCTCCAGCGCACGGTCGATCTTCTCGAGCGGCGTCACGCACACCGGGCACCCGGGCCCGTGGATGAGTTCCACCTTTCCTTCGAGCAACTGGTCGATCCCCGAACGGATCAGCGTGTGCGTCTGCCCCCCGCAGACCTCCATGACGCGGATCGGGGTGTCGACGCGCTCGCGGATGCGGTCGATCCACTGCCGCGCGGTACGGCCTTCGCGGTATTCGTCGCGATGCTTCAAGACTTCGACTCCGGCGAGCCGGTGATCGTCGGCGGTGGACCCTCGGGAGCGGCTTCCCCCAGCTCACGCAGGTAGCGCAGAGTGGTTTCCGCTTCTTCTTCGTCGATCACGCTGATCGCGAAGCCGACGTGCACCATGACGTGCTCACCGACCTCGACTTCGGGCGTGAACGACAGATTGACCTCGCGCAGCACTCCACCGAAGTCGACCTTGCCGTGGACCAGGTCGAGTCCGTCGAAGCGCTGGACTTCCACGACACGTCCGGGGACACCGAGACACATGACGAGAACCTCACTTCCGCCGGCAGGGGGTTCCGGCGCGACCCAGCGGTACGAGGAGGGGGGCGCCGGGGGTCGAAGACTGGTTCAAGCTAACCAGCGATCGGCCCGTCCTACCCTACCGATTCCGTGAGCCATCCCGGATTCGTGTGATGCACCGCGATCACGCCCTGGACGCTCGCGCGCGCCTCGGCGAGACTGCCCGGAAGGCCTTCGGACGCCCCGGAACTCCCCCCTCACCGCAGGAGCGGGCCGTGCAGCTGGATCGTCGACAGTGGTTCCGTCGTACCCTCACCGCCGCCGGCGCCCTGGTCGGCGCCCGTGTGATGGGAGTCACAGCACCCCTGCTCAGCGGGTGCGGCGGGGCGTCGGAGCCGGCCGAGACCTCGCCGGTGCTGCGGGTGCCCGTCGACGCCGTCCCGGCCTCCGGCCGCCACGAGGTCCTGCACAAGGGAGTCGCCGTGGAGTTCCGCCGCGAGGGCGGCGAGATCGTGGCCCTGTCGATGATGTGCTCCCACCAGATGTGCCGGATCGAGTGGAAGCCCGACGACGAGCGGTACTTCTGCCCGTGCCACGACGGGGTCTTCGCCGCCGACGGCAGCGTGGTGTACGGACCGCCGAAGCGTCCGCTGCGACGGCTCACGGTGACGATCGAACGCGGTGAGGCCGTCGTCGACGTCCACGAGATCTACCGGCCGCTCCCCCGCGAGGCGCGCTGACCGCGCCAGCTCAGCGATTCCCGGCGCCGGGCAACCACCACAGATCGGGCTCGAGCGGTTCGGCCTTCGGCTCGACCGTGTGGCCGAGCGCGCGCAGGGCCTCCACGACCCGTTCGACCGAAGGGTCGACCGCCGCCTGGACCGCGGGCGTCAGGCCGGGCTCCATCTCGGTGGTCTCGGGGACGGTGGCCACCAGCAGGATCGACTCGGGCGAGGATCCCTCGAACTCCATGGCCATGAGCGCTTCCTTCAGGCCCGGATCGTGCGGATTGGTGCGCGGCTGCGGCGGATGCTTCTGGATCGCCGCCGCGTCGTAGGTGCGCACGCCCCCCGGGCCGTCCTTGGCGCGGACGGTGTCGACCAGGATCAGGTGATCGTGCCCCGTCAGGTGCGGGTGCAGGTCGAAGCCGGGGGTGCCCAGGTCGGTGACCTCGACGTCGTCGGGCAGGTCGTAGCGGGCCCGCAGCGTGGCCACCACGGTCGGCCCGTACGCGTCGTCGTGCATCAGCACGTTGCCGAACGAGAACACGGCGGTGCGCGCGGCGCTCATCGCGATCTCCAACAGGGGGCTCGAGGCAGAAAGAACGGGCCCGCTCGCCCCCAGGGGGATCCAGGGCAGAGCGGGCCCGCAAGGATCGGGCGTCGGCGGCGGCCGTTCCGGCCCCCGGCCCTAGAGGGCCTGGACCTTCGACACCTCGGTTCCCTCGATGTCCAGCGTGTGGACCGCACACGCGATGCACGGATCGAAGGAGTGGACCGTCCGCAGCACCTCGAGCGGCTGCTCGGGGTCGGCGACCGGATTGCCCACGAGGGCGGCCTCGTAGGGACCCGGGCGATCCTGACCGTCGCGCGGACCGGCGTTCCACGTGCTGGGAACCACGGCCTGGTAGTTCGTGATCTTGCCGTTGTCGATCACGACGAAGTGCGACAGCGCACCGCGCGGCGCCTCGTGGAATCCACAGCCCGTCTGGCGACCCGTGAACACCGGCTCGTTGAAGATGTCGACGTCGCCCGACGCGATGTTGTTCACGAGCAGGTCCCAGTGGCGGTGGCTCAGCTCGTTCATGATGCCCGCGCGGATCGCGCGCGCCGCATGGCGGCCAATGGTCCCGTGCAGCGCCGACAGCGGAACCTGGGTCCCGGCCAGACTGCTGACCTTGTCCAGCGCCGCCGTCGCCCACTTCTCGGTCATCTCGTGGCCCGCGGCCAGACCCACCAGCACCTGCGCCAGCGGACCGACCTCCATGACCTCGCCGCCGAAGCGCGGGGCCTTGATCCACGAGTACCGGCCGTCGGGATCGAAGTCGCTGAACTTCGGGACCGTGTCCTCCTCGTAGGGATGACGGGTCCACTCGCCGTCGTACCAGGCGCGTTCGATGTTCTCGGTGACGTTCTCGTTGAAGTACGAGTCCTGGAAGTTCTCGATCTCCTTGAAGGTCGACAGATCGCCGTTCATGATCGTGCCGCCGGGGAAGTCGAACTCCGTTCCGGCCTCGTCGAGCGGCATGTCCGGCACCGACAGGTAGTTGGTCACGCCGTGACCGTGAGGCAGCCAGTCGGCGTACATGGCACCGATCGCGCAGACGTCGGGGATGTAGACCTGCGAGATGAACTGGTCGAGTTCGTTCAGCAGGTCCTTGACCATGTACAGCTTGGTCATGTTCAGCGTGGCTTCGTTGTCCAGGTTGATGGCGTTGGCCACGCCACCCACGGCCAGGTTCTGGATGTTCGGCGTCTTGCTGCCGAGGATCGCCACGACCTGGTTGGCCTTCTTCTGGATCTCGAGCGCCTGCAGGTAGTGCGCGACGGCCAGCAGGTTCACCTCGGGCTCCAGCTTCATGGCCGGATGGCCCCAGTAGCCGTTGGTGAAGATCCCGAGCTGCCCGGCCTGGACGAAGCTCTCGAGCTTCTGCTTGACCGCGGCCATCTGCTGCTTGCTGTTGCCCGGCCAATCACCCAGCGACTGCGCGATCTGCGCGGCCTTGGCCGGATCGGCCTGCAGCGCGTTCACCACGTCGACCCAGTCGAGCGCCGACAGGTGGTAGAAGTGCACGATGTGATCGTGCATGGCGTGCGCCGACATGATGATGTTGCGGATGTACTGGGCGTTCTTGGGGATCTCCAGCCCGACCGCGTTCTCCACCGCGCGCACCGAGGCGATGGCGTGCACCGTGGTGCACACACCGCAGAAGCGCTGGGTGAACAGCCACGCGTCGCGCGGATCGCGGCCCTGGAGGATCGTCTCGATCCCCCGCCACATCTGTCCGGACGACCAGGCCTTCTGCACGCTCCCGTTGTCCACTTCCACGTCGATCCGCAGGTGACCCTCGATCCGGGTCACCGGATCCACCGTGATCTTCTGACTCATCCCTGATCTCCTAGTCGTTCGCCGATTCGGCGTTGGCCCTGGCCTCGTTCACTCGACGGTTCCTCATCATCACGAAGCCGAGCGTGACGTAGAGGGCCACCGGAGCCACGAATCCCTTGTAGATCGTGTGTTGGACGTTGCGCACCGTTTCGGGGGTGCTCTTCTCTCCGAGGTCGGGCAGACCGAGGTCCTCGAAGGGGACGTGCGACAGGTAGAACACCTGCGTGCCGCCGGCGTCGTGCTCGCCGTAGACCTTGTCGACGTAGCGGTCGGGGTCGGCGGCGATGCGGCGCTTGGCCTCGGCCAGCAGCTGCTCACGGGGACCGTAGATGACGGCCTCGCGCGGGCAGACCTCGCAGCAGCCGGGGATTCCGCCCTCGGCCAGCTTGTGCTGGCAGAACTCGCACTTGACGATCTCGGGATTGGCCGAATCCCACTCGAACTTGACGATGTTGTACGGGCAGCCGATCTGACAGTAGCGGCAGCCGACGCACCGGCTGCCCTCCCACGACACCACGCCCTGATCGTCCTTGCTCAGAGCGCCGATCATGCAGGCAGCGGCACAGGCCGGATCGACGCAGTGCATGCACTGCTTCTTCATGTACGAAGTCGGGTTGCCCTTCTCGTCACGAGCCAGCTGGATGATGTTGCGCGTGTCGGCGTCCAGCGACATCGGCGAGTCGTGGATCCCGTCGCGAACGACGGGCGGATCTCCGTTGGATTCGCGGCAGGCCACGACACAGGCCTTGCAGCCGATGCACAACGTGGTGTCGTAGAGCATGGCCACGGCGGCCTCGGGCGGCTCGATCTTCTCGCTGGCGCGCGCGGTGGACGGCAGGGAGCAGGCCGCGGCCCCCGCCGCGACACCGGCCAGACCGCCGAGGAACTGACGACGATCGGTGGACATGATCAGCTCTCCTTGTTCTTGCGCTCGGCCAGCATCTCTTCCTCGCCCACTTCGAGCTTGCGCGAGGCGACCATGGCGCCACCGGCGATCGCGCCGACGATGGCTCCGGCCAGGCCCGAGGCGACCGCGCTCACCGCACCCGGCTCGCCCTGGATGGGCGGGTAGGTGTCGGGAGGCGTCGGGCGTTCGATGTCGACCGTGGAGTGCAGGGGGGCATTGAAGGCCAGTTCTTCTTCGGTGCAACCGAAGCACGGATGGCCCAGTCCGATCGGCCACGCGTCGGGGATCTCGCCGAAGTGCTGGACCGAGCAGTTGGCGTAGGTGGCCGGTCCCTTGCAGCCGAGGCGATAGAGGCAGTGACCCTCGCGGTGGCTCTCGTCACCGTACTTGAGCGCGAAGCGGCCCGCGTCGAAGTGCGCGCGGCGCGGGCAGTGCTCGTGGATGGTGCGGCCGTAGGCGAACTTCGGGCGCAGCTTGTCGTCGAGCGCCGGCAGCGTGCCCATGGTGGCGAACTGCAGGACGGTGCCCAGGAAGTTGTAGGGATTCGCCGGGCATCCCGGGATGGTGACCGTCGGGACCTGGCGATTGGTCATCGACAGGATCTCGGGGGCACCGCGGGCACCCGTCGGGTTCGGTGAGGCGGACGGAATGCCTCCCCACGAAGCACAGGAGCCGATCGCGATGACCGCGGCGGCGTCCCGGGCGACCTCGTCGGTGAGCTCCATGGCCGTCTTGCCGGCGATCTTGCAGTAGACGCCGCCGTCGCGCGTCGGGATCGCACCCTCGATGACGCAGATGTAGTTGCCCTTGTGCTGCTCCATGGCCTGGTGCAGCGCGTCCTCGATCTGATGACCGGCGGCCGCGAAGAGCGTCTCGTGGTAGTCGAGAGACACGAGATCGAGGATGACCTCGGCCAGGTCCGGGTGCGAGGTACGCAGCAGCGACTCGGTGCAGCCGGTGCACTCCTGGAAGTGCAGCCAGATCACCGAGGGCTTCAGACCCTTCGACGCGGCCTCGGCGATCTCCACCGCGACGCTCGACGAGAGCCCGATCGAAGCAGCCGCGGCCGTGACGATCTTCAGGAACTGACGGCGGTCCATCTTCGAGTACTGTCGGGTCTCGGCAGGGTCGATCGAACCGGGCATGGCCGGGGCGAGGTCCGGCGTCCGGTCGGTCTTCGATATCATCAAGGGGCCTCCACAAGGTTCGGGCCGGACACCGGGTCCGCGCCTGGGTCTCTGGCGAGAGACTCGCAGCCGGGAGATCGCGAAGCGCGAGGAGAGCGATCCCGGGCCAACTGCACCATTCAGTGTGATGCAGTGTAATCGGGGGCACTGCCCGTCGTAAGCTGCGTTCGATCGCGAAGATGTGAGATCGATTGAAGTTGAGAACGGTTATCGGCCCGAACCGGGAAAATGTCACAGATCCCATGGTGCCGACGCATCAGATCGCGTCGCGGGCGGGCGAGACCGATCGTGCGGATGGCAGCGGCCCCGGGTCGTGATACGCTCGACGTTCGTCTTTCCCGCTCCCCTTCCCCGACCCGAGCCGTCCATGGACCAGATCGCCGTCGTCGTCCTCGTCGCCTCCCTGGTGTGGCTGGCGTACACCTACTTCGGATACCCGCTGCTCCTGAAGCTGGTGGCCCGCCCCCGGGCGGCGGCCGATCGGGAGCGCGAGGCCGTCCCGCGCGTCACCGTGGTCACCGCTGCCTACGACGAGGTCGACGTCATCGGCGCGACCATCGCGAACAAGCTCGACAGCGACTACCCCGCGGATCGTCTCGAAGTGATGGTGGTCTCGGACGGATCGACCGACGGGACCGACGACGTGGTGCGCGGCTTCGAGCCCACTCACCCGGGTCGCGTGCGGTTGATCCGCCAGGAACCCCGTCAGGGCAAGACGTCGGGACTGAACCTGGCCGTGCCCGAGGCCCGCGGAGAGATCGTCGTGTTCGCCGACGCGAACTCGATCTACGAGCCCGACGCCATTCGTCATCTGGTCGCGGCCTTCGACGATCCGCACGTGGGCTACGTGACCGGGAAGATGATCTACGTCGACGAAGACGGTTCGGTCACCGGCGATGGCTGCACCGCCTACATGCGCTACGAGAACGCGCTGCGTGCGCTCGAGACCCGGGTCGGATCGGTCGTCGGGGTCGACGGCGGGATCGACGCCGTGCGGCGTGAGTTGTATCGGCCCATGCGGGCCGACCAACTGCCCGACTTCGTGCTGCCGCTGAGCGTCGTGGAACAGGGCTACCGCGTGGCCTACGAACCGCGGGCCGTGCTGCGCGAAGAAGCCCTGACGAGTTCTGGACGCGAGTACCGCATGCGCGTGCGCGTGACCCTGCGTGCGCTGTGGGCCCTGCTCGACCACCGCGGGCTCTTCGATCCCTTTCGCCACCCCGTGTTCGGCTGGCAGCTGGCCTCGCACAAACTGCTGCGGTACGGGGCCTTCGTGCCGCAGGCGCTGGCGTTCGTGGCGAACGCCGTGCTTCTGCCGCGGGGCGACGCCTTCGCCTGGCTGTTCGTGGCGCAACTGGCGTTCTACGGCCTCGCCGGCCTGGGCTACGTCGCGGCCCGGCGCGGGGTGTCGGTCCCGGTCGCGACCGCCCCCTACTACCTCACGCTGCTGAACGCGGCCTGCGCGCACGCCACGTGGAAGTTCCTGCGCGGCGAGAAGCAGGTGCTGTGGCAGCCGCGGGTGGGATGAGGTCGGGCAGGGGCGGGCGTGTCCACCGGGTGACACAGCGAGTGCCGTGATCGTCCTCCGCGGCGGACCATGATCCACCGCAGCGGACGATTCCCGGACCGGCCGGGGCGGGCCGTGGAGCATGAACCGGCCCGACTCACGTCTTCTTCCGTAGGAAGGGTTCCGATTCGTCGCATCGGCTTCCCTCGCGTCGACCGGCGGTGCTCCCGGTCCGCCGCGCGAGGCCGGACCGAATGGAGTCCGGAATCGCGCGCCTGGCCGGCAAGGTCCATCGACGGACCGGAGAATCCGCACGCGGACGCTCCGATCCACCTCCGAATGGCCCCTGGCACTACGGCACGACGAGTGCGATCAAGCGCGGGACGGACGACGTGGACCGATCGGGAATCCGGGACGGCCGCGGGTCGGCCGAGCGGGCCGGGACCGGTCGCTCGGATCGCAATGCAACGAATCGCGAAAAGGGTGCGTGCCCACGAGACTTCCGCCGCTCGAAGCCCGTTCCTGATGCATCTGCATCACGAAAGGGGCGTGCCGGGGGGTTGACTCGGAAAGGACACGGGCGTAGCTGAAGGAACCCCACGCCTCGCTGATCCCTTCTCGCCCGTCCCGACTCGAATCATGTGGATCCTGGCGCAGCTCTTGTAAGACTGCCCTGCGTCGCCGCCTCCGAGAGCTGCCAGTCCGGTAGCCAAGACCTCGACCGTTGCGCCGGCTCCTTCGTGGCGGACGGTCGTACCCGAGTCCAGTGGCGTCGAGCCCGTGACGGGTTGCGCCCAGGAGGACCGAAGTGGAGTTCAAGGCAAGGAAGATGGACCTGCGGGTGCTTTTGCTCCCTTTGTTGATCATCGTGACATCCCTCGCGGCCTGCGAGAGTGACGAGATCCTGGACCCGGCCGAGGCGTCGGGCACCGTTCTGATCGAGCTGCAGCCGAGCGGACTGGAAGCGTCCTGGTCGCTCGTGACCCCGATGGGCGACGTCATCGAAGGTGACGGCGCCGCGAGCCTGAAGTCGATGGTGATCGGCGACTACGCCCTGAGCTGGGGCGAAGTCGCGGGTTACCGTACGCCGGGCGTGGCGCGCGCGTCGCTGGCCAAGGACGCCACCATCGAACTGACCGGCGCCTACGAGCCGCTCTCGTTCGGGAACGTGACGATCGACGTCGAGCCCGACGCGACCGACGCTGGCTGGATGCTGGTCTCCCAGGACGGAGAGCTGTACGAGGGCAACGGCGACAGCACGCTGACCAAGCTCGCCGCCGGCGACTACACGCTCGGCTGGATCGCCGTGCCGGGCTACGAGATGCCGAGTGAGAATCCCGTGACCTTCACCCTGGCCGCCGACGGTGACCAGACCGTGCAGGGAGTCTACACGGCGACCGCGCGGGGTTCGATCGCCGTGGACGTGACCCCCGATTCGATCGAAGCGTCTTGGAGTCTCGGCACCGAGACCGGCGAACTCATCCCCGGCACCGGCGACCAGACGGTCTCCGACCTGCCCCTGGACACCTACACCCTGACCTGGGGCTACGTGGACGGCTGGGATCCCCCGTCGCCGCGTCAGGTCGAGATCGTGCTCGACACCGACGGTCAGACCGAGGCCGTGAGCGGGACCTACACCGAGTCCGACGTGACGACGCCGACCGGGACCGTCGAGCTCGTCGTCGCGCCCTCCGGCGTGGCGGCTCCCTGGTCGCTGAGCGGCCCCGACGGTTTCTCCGAGACCGGCACCGGCGCCGAGACGCTGGCCGGCGTGCCCGTGGGCGACTACGAGGTGGCGTGGGGCGACGTATCGGGCTATTCCGCGCCCGCGTCGCAGCGTGGTACTCTCGTCGAGGGCGAGACCCTGACGCTCGAGGGTAACTACGAGTCGCAGCTCGGCCGGATCGAGATCCGGCCCGAGCCTTCGGACGAGCCGAACCTGCCGTGGGCCCTGTCGGGGCCGGGGGACTTCTTCCGCAACGGGTTCGGCGCGACCGACATCGAAGACGTCCTCGCCGGCGAGTACACGATCACCTGGGGCGATGCGCCCGGCTACGTGACCCCACCACCGGAGACCGCAGTGCTGAACGCGGGTGAGACCCTGATCTTCGCAGCGCTCTACGTGCTCGTCGTCCCTCCTCCTCCCGCCACCGGTACGATCACGGTGAATCCGTCGCCGGACTTCATCGACGCGCCTTGGACGCTGACACCCGAGAACGGGGACCCGTCATCCGGCAACGGGGACGTCAGCCTCGAGGTCGACGTCGGCACGTACACCCTGACCTGGGGTGAGGTGGATGGTTGGCTGCTGCCGGATCCGTCGTCGGAGACGGTCGAGGTGGTTGAGGACGAGATCGAGGTGATCGATGGACAGTACACGGAGGATTCGGGCGGCGGCGGGTCGTCGCCGGCTACGGGGACGGTGGAGATCGATGTGACGCCGGACAGTGCGTCGTGGAGTCTGAGCAGGACGGATGGGTTCGAGGCGAGTGGGAGTGGGGACGACTCGTTCGCGGACGTGGCCGTTGGGGATTACACGGTGACGTGGGGCGCGCTTGACGGGTATGTGACGCCGAGTCCGGCGACGGAGACATTGCAGGAAGGGGAAACGATCAGTTTCCGTGGTAGCTACGGAGCGCTTGGCTCTCCCACGATCGACGACG
>Ga0102940_1000201_pt1 | contig 41751 bp, 31 predicted proteins | sample SalPonR2_C_D1_MG_FD_78215 | JGI IMG/M metagenome (GOLD analysis project Ga0102940, IMG submission 78215) | Salt pond soil microbial communities from South San Francisco under conditions of wetland restoration - Salt Pond MetaG R2_C_D1_MG | ecosystem: Environmental > Aquatic > Marine > Intertidal... | reverse complement strand
GAACCAATGCTGGGCAGGTAATCTTCCTGGGTAGCCCCGGCAATATCCGTCCAGGGACCCGTCGGAGAAGTGGCCTGCTGCCACTGGTAATTCGTCAGAACGATTGGCCCCTGGTCTTTAAAGTCTACAACTGATCTTCTATTCCATCGAATTACGGGTAGGTCTTCCGAAGGAATATTGGTCGACGTACCATTTATAATCTCTGGTAACCCCGTCTGACAAACTTCCTGCGTCTCCGGACTGAGCGTATTTGGCAAGGAAGTAAAATCCGGGCAAAACTGAAACTTGGTGAGTACTCCACCTCTAAAGTTATCAATAGGTGGGCTAATATACTCCGCACCAACCGTTACTGCATAATCATAAAGCTCAATTCCTGCCGCCAGGTAAAGCGCACCGTTCTCCGTGACCATGTCTACAGGCCCTCTACTAAGCGACCCAATAATACCCCACCAGGTAGACATTTCTAAGCTCCCGGAAGGCCCAAACTTCCCCAAGACCCGTCCGCCTGGAAATAGATTAAAATCCCCCCTCGGGAAAGAGCGATCGGCGTAGGTTGAAATATAAACCGCTCCGTTATCTACGGTAAAATCACTTAAATCGTTATCTAAATCATCTCCCCAAAAGGTAGAATACACCACACTGCCGTCTGCCGCAAATTTAGTGATCCCGATATCCGTATCTCCCCCACCAAAGGTAGGCTGTACGGCATTGGCCGTAGTGGGATAACCATTGGAGGTGGCTTCTACGATCATATAGACCTCCCCGTTTTCAAATCGAAAATTCAAACTACTACTACTAAAGGAATTCCAGCCCGCCCAATACGTCGAATAGTCGACCGTCCAGCTGGGATCAAATTTCGTCAGGACGGTACTCCGGGCGCCAGGTCCAGGCGTAGCCTGCGCCGCACCGCCCGTGACCGGATAATCGGTAGAGGTAGTTGTCCCATGAAGGTAGACAGCCCCATTATATACCTCAATATTTGTTAGATCATCGAAACCACTGCTTCCCCAATAGGTAGAGTACTCCAAATTGTTGGCCGCATCAAATTTGGTAATGGTCACATCACTAGTTCCATTTAGGGTAGACTGCAGCGCACCCGCCGTTACCGGAAAATCGGGAGAATCGGTACTCCCCAGTAGGTAGAGCACTCCGTTATCCACCACAAAATCATCAAAAGCCTCGTACTGGTCTCCTCCTAAGTAAGTAGAGTACAAAAGATTCCCCCCCGCATCCAACTTCGTAATGATAAAGTCATCAAACCCGCCGTTGCCTGATTGTACCGCATCGATGGTCACCGGATAATCGGGAGAGTTCGTTATTCCTAATATATAAGCGATGCCGTTCTCCACGGTAAATCCAGAAAAACTAAGTTCTTGCCCGCTACCGCCCAAATAGGTGGAATAAACCGCATTTCCCATCGCATCCAGTTTTGTGACCGCAAGATCACGCCCCCCCCCACCGTAGGTAGCTTGTAGCGCGCCCGCAGTGGTCGGATAATCGGTGGCATTGGTTTCCAGCAGTAAATGGACCTCCCCATTCTCCAATACCATATTTGGTCTTCTATCTTGTCCACTGCTACCTAGATAAGTAGAATACACCAGATTACCGGCCGCGTCCAATTTGGTAATCGTATAATCACTTCCTCCATTTAAGGTGGACTGAAAGGCACCCGCCGTCACTGGAAAATCAGTAGAGTTGGTAGTCGCCAGCAAGAACACCTCCCCGTTCTCTACCAACAATCCCACCGGTTCCTCCCCACCACTTCCACCTAAATAAGTCGCGTAGAGCGTATTACCATTCGCGTCGAACTTAGTGAGCACAAGGTCAAGATCGCCGCCAAAGGTACTTTGCGCCGCCCCCGCCGTCACCGGAAAATCATTACGGCGCGAACGGCCAAAAACATACGCCTCACCGTTCTCTACGGACACCATAGTCTGTTCGGTTCTTCCTTTAAAGGTACTCCACTCCACGTAAGCGGAAGGGTTTTGCGCCGACAGCTGGGGCGCAGCCATTTGCAGGCAGAACAACAGGCTCAGTAGCCCGACCCAGGATTTAGAAAAAGTAAATGAGGTCAGTATCTTCGACCCGCGCAGGGGTCGGCTTAGGAGTAAAGTCGTCTTTTTCATCGTCGAGATTAGATTTGTGAGTAATGTTATTAATCCTAGTAATACAGAATTCATGTAATCGGTAGGGGAATATTGATTTAGGTCCTTTTTAATTCTAGTGCGTCTTATTGAAGCGCTTTAAACTTTTTGGTTCAAGCGGTCTTAAAAAGTTTAAATCGCTTCATTGTCATCTAAGTAAGTGTCCAATATTATCTACACCTTGATTTTAGGCCCCTTTGGGCTTCCACATCCTTAGATCTGCCTCAGGTGGACACCGACGCGCTGCGTCGGCTACGTTTTGCCATGCCATGGGTATCCCTATGGGGTAGGCATCTGCCATCGGCATCCCTTCGGGGCCTACGGGGTCTGTCTTGTTGAACCCCCAAATTGAACTGAACTAAACTTATACATGATATCGATCACTTACTTATAACTACTTCCAACAGATTTTAGAGACCAACAAGGTATTGGTATTAGCCCCCGGAGCATTGTCCAGGGGAAAGATCAAAAATATTCATCAAGATAGCAGCACAGTAAAAGGTTACTAAAACTCTAAAAATATTATAAAATAAATAAAGGCAGTACCAGCGACATATTTCAGCAAAAGAATTTGACCATTCGGAAAAAAGGTATAAAAAAACGGCAAAAGTCAATAAAAAGAGGAGCTCAATGAAAAAAGGAGGAAAGACTTTAATAATTTTACACTTCAATAAATAAGTCGGCTAGAAATTGAAGAACGCATATTTGATAGGAGTTACCCACAGAAATATAACCTACCCTCAAGACTACCTGAAATCCAGGTTACCCTATTGGGAGATGAAGTCTTTCTGTGCTTGAATAAATATAGTTCTTTGAACAGCATCCATTTTTGACTGACTACAACGGTAGTTCAGAAATAAGTTATAGAGGCAGAAAGGCTCTTGGGATCAATTTCAACGTACATTTCTACTAGCATAGAAGTCGTGGATTTGGTGAATTGTGGTTTGGTCATTACCATTTTACCAAATTTGGCTCTTATGCTTTTTTAAAACTCCGAACTCACTTTACTTTTAAGAAAAACCAACTTAGACGGTTAACTATTCGAGACAATACGCCTTTTTGGGGATACCTGAGGGATGAGAGGTTGCCTAATTGGTTAGCCCTGCTCCCTCCGCTCAAAGGAAAAGGTCGTTTTCGCCACGGGTACCTCAACTCCCTGCACCTCCAGCTTCGGATAAGCAAAGAAAGCCAATGGCCCGGAAACGGGTCCGGGGGTAAACTGAATATTGCGCCCCTTACTCAGCTCAATTCGATTTGCAGGATGGTGACCAAAATAGTAAGTGGCTAGATTGGAATATTTATTAGCTTCGCTGATGTCGACGGGCCACCATTTACCTTCCGCGTAAAACTCCGCCCAGCAATGATACCCATTTATTCCCCCTTCATTACGGGCCGATGGGATGGCCGCCCCTACGGCAAACCTCGCCGGAATACCGGCCGATCGGGCCAGCGAGATAAAGAGGGAATGGAATTCTGTACAGTTACCCGATTTTTCATCGCAGGCAAAATTGGCATCGGCCGTACCGTATTTCCCTTGCTTGGCGTAACGCACATTATCCACCACGTAATCGTACAGGGCCCGGGCTTTCATGAGCTCGGTATCGGCCTCCTTCTCATCAATTATTTTTTGCGAAAGCGTGTCAAAGCGCCCCCCTACCGGCAGCAGAGGAGTCGCTGTCATATATTGCTCCAAATCAGTATCGTCCTCGCGATAGGCGGCCTTCTCCAAACGGGTGACCGCGTAATCCAACTGAATTGTCTGTCCACTATGCTCGGGTTTCAGTTCCAGATAGAGTGCCTGATTACCAAACTGATTTTCCTCAATCGTCTGGTACTCGGTCGGTGCCGAAACCTTCAAGAGTGCTACCTCCTGAAAGCGATCGCGCCGGGCTACGGGGAGCCAGACCTTAGCTTCGCCAATAATCTCAGGCAGCACTACCGCATAGTGAAAAACAAATTCGTCTTTGCCCTGTAAGACACCTAGCAAATCGTTGCTTGCGCCCTTAACCGGTACCGTATTCCAGGTATTATCCGCGGCTCGCTTCCAGGTATAAAAAGGCTGTCCGTTACGCTTGTGGATATCCGTACGCGTTACTTTCATATCTCCCGGCTCCCCAACCAAAAAGAAGTCTACATCGTAAACATCCCCCGTGGTGGTGGCCAAATCCACACAGGCAAAAAAATCATTGGGTCCCAGTACTGACAGGTACTCCGTATGTACGCGGACCAGTTTCAGGTCCAGATCCAGCGTGTCGTTTTCGACGTGAAAATAGCCGTCCCGGGCCGCCGTCTCCCGATCAATATAGGCACGGATACCGGCTTCCACGTCGGCGATATCTGCTTTGGGCTGTACGGGCGCCGTCTTAGTGGCCGCTTCTTCGCTTGGCGTTTCGGCCTGACAGGCCATTAGGATAAAAAACAGTAGTAGGGAAAATAAAGAAGTGGACAGCTTGATCATATCTTTTGGTTTATACTTCCGTAAAAATCATACAAATCCATTAACAAAACAAATCCAGCGAAGTTGAATACCATCCTAAACCGGACATTCATCGTATTCTTTTTCTGGCCTGAGGATAAATACTTACCTTTAAGGCAACACAAAATTACCTTTCCAATATGAAATCAAGACTTATTATTTTCCTTTGCGGATCTCTACTATGCTTTTCCACCTTTCGTGGCGCGGCACAGTCAGACTATCGATCCGCAGAGCAAGTGAGCAATGATCTGCAAGCCCTGGTTCGCCAGTATACGCAGAACGCTCAGATTCAATCGCTTACCCTGACCCCCAATGGTCACGATATTTGGGCCCTGACCCTTTCCAAGGGACAACCGCAAGACCATCCCGGCCTGGCCATTGTCGGTGGCGTGGATGGTCGTCACCTACTCAGTGTGGAACTGGCGGCACAACTGGCCAAAGACATTCTGGAGAACCACCCGGACTGGCTGGACAAAACGACCTTTTACATCTTTCCTAATATGAACCCCGATGCGACGGAGCAGTATTTCCAATCGCTGCAATACGAACGCCACGGAAACGGCAGCAACACCGATGAAGATCGGGATGGCAGACTAGGAGAAGACCCCTACGAAGATCTCAATGGAGATGGTCTGATCACTATGATCCGGGTAGAAGATCCCACCGGTGATTATATCCCCCTCGAGGCCGAGCCCCGTATCATGGTCAAAGCCGACCGGGAGCAAGGACAAAGCGGAAGGTATAAATTATTCACCGAAGGGCAAGACAACGATCAGGATGGTGCCTATAATGAAGATGGCCCCGGCGGCGTATCCTTCAACCGCAACCTGACTTACAACTTCCCCTATTTCACCCCCCACGCCGGTGAGCATCCGGTGTCCCAGAAAGAGACCCGGGCCCTGCTCGATTTTCTTTATGAGCAGTGGAACCTCTACGGTATCCTCACCTTCGGACCGGCGAATAATCTGAGCAGTCCTTTGAAATATAATCGTACGGGCGCTACTAAGCGAGTCGTGACCAGTATCCTGCGCGAAGATGCCGAGGTGAACGCCCTTCTATCCAAACGCTATAACCAGATCATAGCCGACGATAATGTTCCACCCTCCGTTACCGAAGGGGGTGGCTTTTTTGAATGGTCTTATTTCCACTTTGGTCGTCTGGCTATGAGCACACCGGGCTGGTGGGCTCCAAAACCAGAAAAAGACTCTACCCAGGCCAGTACCACTAACCGGGAAGCCAACTTCCTGCGCTGGGCCGAACAAAACGACCTGGACGAAGTCTTCGTGGAATGGACCGAAATTGACCACCCTGATTTTCCCCGACAAAAGGTTGAAGTGGGTGGCTTCGCTCCGCATATTATGCAGAATCCTCCCTACGCCATGATCGGCTCCGTCGTGGAAAAACACAGTGACTTCCTGCAGGAAGTCATCGACATGCAGGCCTCCGTCGAGTTGATTAACCTCCAGACGGAATCCCTGGGAGACAACCTGACGCGCATCACCGTTGATCTGCACAACCCAGGACTATTGCCTACACAGACCCAGATGGGGGATCGATCGCGCTGGTTGCGCAAGATCAAGGTGCAGCTCAAGCTGACAGATGACCAAAGCCTGATTTCAGGGCGGGAATACCAACTCTACGAACGGCTCGCGGCTGACGAATCCGTGCAGCTGACCTGGTTGGTGCGTGGCTCCGGCAGCCTTGAGTTGTCGGCCGGCGCAGCCCATACCGGAGTAGAAACCTTATCTATTAAACTATGAATCGACCAAAGATGAATATCATACGTCTCTTAATTATTTGCTTCCTGGCCCTGCCCTTCAGCGGTTTTGCGCAGAAAGTTACTGATGTTTTTCGAGCCGCCGGGACCCCACATAATCCCAAGGTTCGCATTGCCTTTAATCAATACTATTCTTCGGATGGCCTGGCTGCTCTGGGCCAAAAGATTGCCGAAGCCCATCCCGAGCTGGTACGCCGACAGTCAATCGGTAAATCTACCCAGGGGCGCGATATCTGGTTGCTGGCGATCACCGACTACAGCACGGGTGACCCCGATCGCAAGCCAGCTTTTTACGTGGACGGTAATATCCACTCAAACGAGATCCAGGGCGCCGAAATCTGTATCTACACGGCCTGGTACCTGACCGAAGGCTTTCGGGATATCACTTACGTAAAAAACATGCTGCGGGACCGTATCTTCTACATCGTTCCTACCATCAATCCGGATGCGCGCGATGAGTTCTTCAGAGGGCCCAATACGGCCAGTAGTCCGCGTGCCGGTATGATCCCGCTGGATGACGACGGTGACGGGCAATTCGACGAAGACCTGTACGATGATCTCAACGGGGACGGCTCCATCACGCAGATGTGGCGCAAGAACGACAACGGCAACTTTATCCGCGATCCCAAAGATCCGCGCCGTATGATTGCCATCGAGCCGGACGATGTCATCACCGGACAACGCTACGAATACCTGGGTCGCGAAGGCCTCGATAACGATGGCGATGGCCAAATCAACGAAGACACTTACGGCTACTACGATCCCAACCGGGACTGGGGCTGGAAGTGGCAACCCGATTACGTGCAACGAGGAGCCTATAAATACCCTTTCTCCGCTCCGGAAAACCGGGCCGTGGCCGACTTTGTAAAGGCTCACCCCAATATTGCCGGTGCCCAGAGCTACCACAATTCGGGAGGAATGATCCTGCGCGGACCCGGTGCCGAAGAGGACGTTAGCACCTACAACCGGGCCGATATCCGCATCTACGATGCGATTGGGGAGAAGGGAGAAGAGCTGATTCCCGGCTATCGGTACCTGACGGTCTACAAGGACCTTTACTCTGTATTTGGTGGAGAGTTAGACTGGTTCTACGGTGGTCGGGGTATTTATACCTTTACCAATGAGCTCTTTACCAGCTACGCTTTTTACAAGAAAAGCGGCCGCGATCCCGACACCCGCTATAAAGCCGAAAAAGACCTGCTCCTGGGAGATGCTTTTGTGCCCTGGACCACTTACGATCACCCCCAGTACGGAGAGATCATGATCGGTGGCTTTAAAAAGAATTTTGGTCGGGCCACGCCGGGCTTCCTGCTGGAGGAAGAATGCCATCGCAATATGGTTTTCACCTTCTATCACGCCTACCACATGCCACGCTTGTCGATCGATCAGATCAAAGAAAAGAGTTTGGGCGGTGGTTTACGCGAAATTACGGCCGTGATCAAAAATGATCGCCTGATGCCCACCCACGCCAGCCAGGACCTGAAGTACAAGATCGAGCGTCCCGACTATATTTCTATCCAAGGAGTCGAGGTACTTGCCGGTATGATCGTAGAGAACGAAGATTTCAATGTCACCCGGGAACAAAAAGTAGAACCCGAAAAACTTCGGGTAGACAATATTCCGGGTAATGAGGTTGTCAAAGTCCGCTGGATTATTAAAGACAGGGGGAGACCTACCGTTATTGTGGACAGTGCCAAAGGCGGCTATCTGAAGAAAACCAGAGAATAAAAAATCCTCAGAATAAAGCTAAAAAAGTCCTGCTGCCCACCAGCAGGACTTTTTTTATTAGCCATAAGCCAAATTTTAGTACTTTTGGTGGGACAAATCATAAAAACAAAGACATGCGGCACACCTCCCCCCTATTATTGGCTTTTTATTTCCTTTTTTTGGGAAACCTAAACGCCACTACTTATTACCTGGATTTCACCAATGGGAATAACGGTAACGATGGCCTCAGCCCGACTACCGCCTGGAAGACCCTTTTTAGACTGCGCAATCCCACGCCAATGCCCGGTGACACCTTCCTGCTTAAATATGGCGAAGAGTGGACCGGTGCGCAGATGTACCTCGACGTATCTGGCATGCCTGGTAATCCCATCGTATACGGCGCGTATGGAGATCCAACCCTTAGCCGTCCCGTCATTACTACGGTCGTACCCATTATGGATGCCGCTAATAGTATCAACTGGACAGAGACCAGCCCGGGATCTAATATTTGGACTTTAGCGCAAGGCAGTACTCCCGGACGCTTATTCTTAGATGGGCAGGAAGTCTTACGCGCCCGTATCCTGGCCGAAGTGGGTACCGTGGATGGAGAAGGCGCACGAGGTGAATGGTTCTTTGACAGTGGCAACCTTTACCTTTACGCTACCCAGAATCCGGCCGATCTGTACACCCTTTTTTCGGGTAGTAATAACTTCTATTCGGCGCTGGTTTTTAATGCCTCCCACCTGGTTTTTCAGGCTCTAGATTTCCAGGGTGGGATTGGGGCAGCCCTCAGTATTTTTGGTGGAAGAGACATCATCATTCAGGACTGTCATCTTGGTCATTCCAGTGGTACGGGCCTGCAATTAATCGATGCCAATGTTGGTAGTATGCGCGTTCCCGCCGGTGAAATCATCGTTCGCGATAATTTCTTTAATTCCAACTTCACCTTTTTCTATGGGCTGGGCTCCGAGCGGGGCGTGGGCGATGGGATACGAATGGTCTTCGGCGTCGACAATTGTGACGTGTATAATAATACTTTCCTCAACTGGGCCCACAATGCGGTAGAATTGAGAGGTGATCAGGCCGGCGGTAGTGGGGTTAATAATAACCGTATTTACGATAATCACATCTCCGCTCCGGATATTCCCTACGCCCATCCTTTTGGGGTGGATGGCCTTTACGGCAAATGCCAGGATAATGAGATATTTCGCAATCAGGTGGAAGATTGCCGGACGGTCTCACAGATCAATGGAAATAATAACCGGGTCCACCACAATATTATTCGCGGGATGCGAAATTCCCCTTCTAAGACCACACCTACGGCTTTCGCTTTTGCCCTGAGCATCTATGGCCCCGGGCTGGTCAGTCAGGATAATAGCTTCGATCATAATCTGATCATCGACACCGACGAAGCGGGCTTTCAGATCAGGGGGTTTGGGTTTCCCATCCAGGTGATGAACAATACCATCCGTAATAACATCCTGATCAATACAGCACAGGCTCCACGGGATGATGCCTACGCCAGGGGTACCGGTATCCTGATCTATGATACCAATACGGATGGTGTCGGGCCGAACACCTACCAGCACAATCTCATCTATAATTTCAGCATGGACGATCCCGCCATGGCTTATTTCCAGGATACGGATACTTATTTCAGCGCAGAAGCATTTAATGCGCAGGATGGACAGGAAAGTAATACCATCGGTGGCCATCTCGAAGCCGACCCCCTATTTACCGACTATGCCAATCAGGATTATCGACCACGAAGCAGCTCACCTCTGATCGACGCGGGTATTCCCACCGGACTAAACCTTGATTATGATCTGCAGCCCAGGGAACAGGGCGCGGCACCCGACATTGGACCTTACGAAAGTCGATACCGGGCTGAGCCCCTACCACTCATTAGCAGTGCGCAACTGATTCTGATGGCTATTCTGCTATTTGGCGTAGGAAGTTGGGGGATTTCATATCTATACAGAGAAGTTGTTTAATAATTCCTGCTTGTGCGAAAAATGAGAATTTCAGACGAGATTAAGGCGGGAAAAATGAAATTACGCAGCGCGTAATGAGGCTTTTACCAACGCAAAGATCGTTTGAAAGACCATTTTGTAGCCAAGTGAGGAGTTTTTAAACAACTTCAGAGAATAACTGAGATTTTATCAAAATTTTAAGGCTTTCTTCGGCAACATCCGCAATTGATCTCTTGTTAATAATGGTGTGTATGGATGAATAAGTATTTCTATTTTCTTACTATCCCATAAATTATGTTCTCTTTTCGTAACTTCCTGTATGTCTTACGCTGGAAATCCTTTTATTTCTCAGCGACCCTCCTTATCGGTATGAGTATGCTCTACTCCACCGCCGAAATGCGTTTTAGTGATACGGCTTATAAATTCAAATTACGCAATAATGCCTTTCGTTACGAGGCAAAGATCCAGTACCACGAAACCAAAGAACGCACCCTGCGTTATCTGGAGATTGGTAAGAAAAACCTGCCACTCATCGTCTTTATTCACGGTGCCCCCAGTTCTTCTCGCTTTTGGAAGAACCTCCTACGCGACAGCTCGCTACTGTCCAATGCTAAATTGATGGCCGTCGATCGCCCGGGTTATGGTTATTCCGGTTACGGGAAGCCGGAGATATCCGTTAAAAAACAAGCAGCGCTCATCGCCGAGGTGATTAAAAAGAAAAGAGATCAACACCAACGAATCGTCGTACACGGCTCTTCTTACGGAGGCACGGTCGCCGCCCGCCTAGCCATGGATTATCCAGAACTGGTTGACGGGCTGCTCCTGCAGTCTGCTTCTATGAAGCCCCACGCGGAGCGCACTTACAGCATCTCCTATCCTACCCATCACCCCGGCCTGCGCTGGGCCATGCCCGGTTCGATCCGCACGGCAAATGCGGAAAAACTCTCTCATCATACTGCCCTGGAAAAAATGCGCGACGGCTGGAAGCAAATTACCGCCCGCACCATTATCCTGCACGGCGATAGCGATCAACTCATCTATCCGGAGAATGCCTATTTCGCCTTCCGCGAGCTAAAGAATGCTCCCTACAAGGACATTCGCATGTTTAGTGGCCGAAAGCACGATCTACTCTGGACTAAAACGGAAGTACTAAAATCTTCCTTACTAAAACTCCTCCATTTACCCTAAACTTTACACGATCAATGGCAGACGTGAAAATCGAAGACTCCTGGAAAGAAGTACTCTCCGATCAATTCGATCAGGCCTATTTTGAAGCCCTGGTACAATTTCTGAAAAAAGAAAAAACGGCGGGAAAGAAAATCTACCCGCCGGGGCCGCTGATCTTTAATGCTTTCACCAAAACGCCCTTCGAGGAGGTGAAAGTGGTCATCCTCGGGCAGGATCCCTATCACAATCCCGGAGAGGCCATGGGCCTGTCTTTCTCCGTACCCCGTGGGGTACGTGTCCCGCCTTCTCTGAAGAATATTTACAAAGAAATAAACAGCGATCTGAATATCGATCCCGCTACGCACGGTGACCTCAGCCACTGGGCGGAACAGGGTGTTTTCCTGCTGAATAGCATGCTGAGCGTGGAGCATAAAAAAGCGGGTTCTCACCGCAAGATCGGTTGGCAGAACTTTACCGACGCCGTGATCCGACAGTTGTCTCGCGAACGCAAAGGTCTAGTCTTTATGCTCTGGGGCAACTTCGCCCGCAGCAAAAAAGAACTAATTGATCCGGATAAGCACCTGATCCTGGAAGCGGCGCACCCTTCTCCACTGGCCCGTGGTGCTTACTTCGGTAGTGCCCATTTTTCAAAAGCAAATGCGTATCTTACCCGCCAGGGGGGAAAACCCATTGACTGGGCGCTTCCCCAATAAATACTTTATGATATGACTGATTATTCCTTCATTCGTTTAGCCGCTATTTTTGGGGCTCTAGCCGTTATTCTGGGGGCTTTTGGCGCCCACAGCCTGGAACGACTCATTAGTCCAGATGCATTGGATACTTTCGAGACCGGTATTCGGTACCACTTTTACCATACCATTATGATTGCCCTGGTAGGAGTCTTGCTGCACTCCCGGCCCATAAAGATCTGGCGCACGGCCGCCTGGCTTTTTGCCGTAGGAATACTACTCTTTTCTGGTTCTATTTACTTGCTGAGTATACGCGAAATTGTCGATCTGGGAAGCTGGCTGGGTCCGATCACGCCCATTGGCGGAACCTTCTTTATCGCGGGCTGGGTCTGCCTGCTCGTGGGTACCTTTAAAAAAACGTAAAGACAAGGCATGCCTGGTCTCAACAAACATAAATCATGGCGAACAAAACGTACGAAAGACTAGTCGAACACATCCAGAAAATTGCAGATCTGCAGCACGCGACGGCGGTATTACACTGGGATAAAGAGGTCAACTTACCTCCCAGGAGTGTCGAAGGACGCTCCCGGCAAATAGCTACCCTCGATGGCATGGCCCATCAGTTGTTTGTCTCCAGTAAAACCAGGAATTTACTGAAGGAGCTGGCCGATAATTTCGCACAGCTGGAAGAGGCAGAAAAGCGTAATGTCAGCCTGCTGCATCGCGATTTCGAACGTTCAGACAAGCTGGATGAAGCCTTCGTTATGCGTAAATCCCGACTGATCTCTGAAGGCTATCACGCCTGGTTACAGGCACGCAAGGAAAATGATTTCACCCTCTTCGCTCCGGCCCTGGAAGCATTAGTGGGCATCAAAAAGGAAGAGGCCGAACGCGTCGGTTATCAGGAGCATCCCTACGATGCCCTGCTGGACGAGTTTGAGCCGGGCTACCGCTCCAGTAAACTAGATATTCTCTTTGCGGATGTCCGCAAACAACTGGTCGATTTTGCGGCCGCTATCCGGGATAAAGAGCAGGTCGATGACCGGTTTTTACACCAACATTATCCCGATCAAAAGCAATGGGATTTCGGGCTGGACATCCTCCAACGCATCGGTTATGACTTTGATTACGGTCGGCAGGATCGTTCTCCGCACCCTTTTACGATTACTTTCAACAGCCGGGACGTTCGGGTCACCACCATTGTCGACGAAGACAACCTGGCCAATATGATCTGGAGTTGTATCCACGAAGGAGGTCACGCGCTCTACGAGCAAGGGCTTCCCTTTGAGCAGTATGGTCTACCCCTGGGATCGGCCGTTTCCCTGGGCATCCACGAATCACAATCTCGCCTGTGGGAAAATAACGTGGGCCGTAGCCGTATCTTTTGGGAAAGCCACCTTGACCTGTTGAAGGAATATTTCCCACAGCAACTCGAAGCGGTCGATCTGGACCCCTTCTTTAAGGGAATCAACAAGGTCTTTCCCTCCCCCATCCGGATTGAAAGCGATGAGCTACACTACCACTTTCACATTATGGTCCGCTATGAAATCGAGAAGGCTTTGATTGAGGGTTCCCTTTCGGTAGAAGATATCCCCTCCGTATGGAATGAGAAGTATAAGGATTATCTGGGCCTGGATATTGAAAGTGATAATCAGGGCTGCCTGCAGGATATTCACTGGGCCCACGGTAGTATTGGTTATTTCCCAACCTATTCCCTGGGCTCTTTTTACGCTGCCCAGTTTTTTGCGCAAGCAGAAAAAGACCTGCCCCAACTGAATCAACAAATGGCCTCCGGCGATACTAGTGCTCTATTGAAATGGCTACGTGAGAACATCCACCAATACGGCCGTAAGTACGAAGCCGATGATTTGTGTGAACGAATCACCGGTGAGCCCCTCAACTTCCAATACTTCATGGATTACGCCAAAAAGAAATACGGCGACATCTACGGGCTATAAATAACCGTACCTAGTCTTCGATTAAGTCATCTAATTCATCTTCTTCCTTACGCCGGTTGCGATACCATACGTAGGCGATACCTCCGATCAACAGGTAAGGCGTAGCCAGCATGTAAAGAATACCGTTATTTAAGCCCTTCCCGGCTTCACCACCGTTCTTAAGGTTAGACTCCGCACTCATACGACACATCGGACACTGCGCATCCGTAGTGACCGGAGTACTTATCGTCAGCGTAAAACTAAGACAAATCAGCGTGATTAACTTTTTTATATTTGATTGCATAGTTGTTGATTTTTGCATTTGAGGTGTCCACTACGAATAGTAGGGCATCAGCATATAGTAGCAGATCGGCCCGGTAATGGCTACGTAAAGCCAAACCGGAAATACCCAGCGCGCCATTTTTTTATGTCTGGCGTACTGCCCCGTATACGCTCTGATAAAAGTAAATAAAATAAAAGGTAAGGACAAGGCAGCCAGGCCGATATGACTGATTAATAACAAAAGATACCAGGGACGGATATCGGCCACCGCAGCCCGCTCTACTTCACTGAGCACTCCGTCGTGATTGCTATCTCCAAACAGGGTAGCCGGCGTCGTAAAGTGATACAAAACGTAAGCCAACAAAAAAAGAATGGAACAGGCCAAAGCGAAATAGATCGTTTTCTGATGTAATTCTACCTTCTTCTGCTTAATAAAAACCAGGGCCACGATCAGCGCCAGGGCCGTCAGTGCGTTTAAGGCAGAGTAAAAGGGGGGTAAAAAACTAAAGTCTACCGATTCCGGAACGGGAATCTTTATTTCCCGCATTAATACCACCAAAACCAAAACGGCACCGGTAGCGATCCAGGCGGCGATGTTTAGTTTTTTAGCCAGTGCTATATTGGGTGCATTTCGCATAGTAATAGATTTTATATCTTGGTTGTGCAAAGGATATCCTCTGCACAGCTTGTTCTTGTAATTACAATTCTCTTTCTCTGCGGAAAAGGGCTTCCTGCCGCTCGTCTTTCTCCTGGGGGCGCATCATAGCAATGTGCTCCACCAGCCTGACGAACTGCTTGCCATCCGTCAAATCGTAATATTGCCGAATAATACCTGCGGTATCGGCCAGGGCAACCACGTTGGGAGCGCTTAGCATGTCCTGACCAATGTGCAATTGCTCATTAACCTGCTCGAGAGACCGATCCGTTCCGTAGAAAAACACCTGCTCGGGATCCTCCATATTTTTTTCCGTAAGGAAACGCTGCAGAGCAGCTTTAGAGCCTTCCGGAACCATCAACTCCATGCGGAACCAGTCTACCTCGTCGAATTGCCCGTAAATCTCACTGAGATACTTCCCATTTACTTTGGTTACTTCCTCCCGAGCGGGATCGAAATAACCCAACAGCTGAATTTGCTTACCCAGGTCCTTCCCGGTAAGGGTGTCTCCAAAAATAGTTTGCCCGGGAAAGGCAGGCACCTCTCCCAGTTCTTGCAGCTCATCGCGGGCTTCTATCTGATAATCGAAACCAGCTTTCATATAAATGTAACTCATCACCGGGAAAACCACGAGTAATACTAAAAGTACCGCGACGCCCAGCCAATTTCTTTTCTTTGCCATAAGTCCTCTTTACAAATAAAAACGTCTATTGATCCGTAGGAAAGAACAAGAATTGCCCTCCCTGCCTTTGTGAAATAAGAACAAGCAGCACAGGGCTTTGTTGTCCATTTTAGAAACAAAAACCGCAAAACAAGCAAGTTGTTCCGCGGTTTTTATGCCGTATAAATAGATCTGTATTCCTTAGCTTTTAGTCAGCTCCAGAATATAGGTTTGATCGTCAATTACCGAGCCCTGCAACTTGGTTTCGTCTACTTTCTCCGCATTCTTATCTTCGATCAACTGCCGACGTGCTTTCCAGGAAGTACCCTCCTGAAAAAAGGCGATAATCGCCCAGATCAACAGCGCCGTGGGTAATAGCACGCTGTAAGCCAGCCCTTTCACCTCGTAACGCATGTGCATGAACTCATAAATAATGTAGTAGGCCTTATAAGCTGATAATACGATAATGAGCAGCGCAGAGAGTGCGACCAGCCAGCCAATATCATCAACACCTTCGATTAACCAGCCTTTACCAAATAGTGAGATAAATACCTCAACCAGGGTAACGACCGCCAGCAGGCCCAGACCAAAAAATACTTTCTTTTTACTTTCTTCGTAGCTTAAATCCGCCATTTTATTATAGAGTTAAGTCGTTTGTGAATTAATGAATTAGAGTAGGTAGAATACCAGGAATACAAAGACCCAGACTAAATCTACAAAGTGCCAGTACAGACCAATCTTTTCTACCATCTCGTATCCATTCTTACGAGCGGCGTAGATACCACTACCTGCGTTGATGGCAATAATAATCAGGAATAAGACACCTGAGAAAACGTGGAAACCGTGAAAGCCGGTAATTCCATAGAATAAGGCACCAAAGGCCATCGGCCCAAAGGATTGCATGCGTACCTCCCCATCATATTCTCCCCCGGTCACCTGATATTTGCGCTGCAGGAAATTATTTTCGTTGACGTAATAGCCGGCATGATCCCCCTGAGAGTAGTCGTGCGTTTCTTCAGCGTGTTCGCCGCCTTCACCGCCGTGCTCTCCTTCGCCATGGTGACCACCTGCTTTATGAATGAGATAAGTCTCACCCGCATCGAAGGTCTCATCAGATACCGATCCATCTTCGTTCAGGTAAACCCCGGACGTGGTGTGGGTACCAAAAGGATTGCGGGTCACCGTCATGTGCTCTTCGCCGATCAGGTTGGTCCACTCCCAGGCCTGACAGCCGAGGAAGCCAAGTCCTCCCAGGATGGTCAATACCATCCAGAAGACTACGCCTTTTTGGTTTTCGCGGTGTCCTTCCTGAACTGCCCGTACCATGGTAACGGAACTGATGATCAGTAGGAATGACATGAAGGTAACAAAGATCAAAGGAGCCTTATCGCCGGGGAACCAGGTATGAATCCCAAAGGGTGCCGTCTGGAAAACCGCATCGGGTACGGGCCAGGTCGGAGAACTGAATCTCAATGCCCCATAGGCAATCAAGAAGCCAGAAAAAGTAAAGGCATCTGATAAGAGGAAATACCACATCATCAGCTTACCATAACTGGCTTTAAAGGGAGCTTTCGCTCCTTCCCACATGCCAGATTCCTGTTCCTTGTCTTTCGTTATAGCAGTATCTGTTGAAGCCATTCGTCTTTCGTTCTTTTATTTGTTTATTTGTAAAGGCGAAGTTATTCGCCTATTTCTTTATTTCCAATTAATCGAGCCAGGAATTTTGAATATTCCGGGCCCAAAAGGCTTTATCCCTGCAGAATAAAAAATAAAAGCAGGTAAACCCACAACAAATCTACGAAATGCCAGTAGATAAGCGTCATTTCAAAGCGAAGTTTTCGCTTTTTAGTTAGCTTATAGGGTAATGTAAAGGCGTGTAGCAAAGCAACCAGTAGGGCTGCGATACCCCCCAAAACGTGGGCTACGTGTACACCAGAGATGACATATACAAAAGAGCCGGAGGGGTTGGTGGTTAATTCCACACCTATGCCGACCAGCGCCTGCCAGCCCAGATACTGAGACACAACAAAGCCCAATCCCAATACAAACGAAAGTACCATCAACCAGCGGTAGGCCTGTACATTACCCTTTTTAAAGGACAAATAAGAGCCGTGCAGGCTCAGACTACTCGCCAGCAAAATGATCGTACTTACAAAAAATACGTTCGGCAGGCGGAATTCCAGCCAGTTACCGGCCGCCTGACGTACAATATAGGCACTGGTGAAAGCAGCAAACATCATCATCAGACTACCACAAGCCACAATCAGTGCAAACTTCTTAGGATGTATTTTATTTCTTCTCGTAATTTCTTGTCTATTCGCCACTATACTATCCATATTTCTTTTCAATTATACTTTATCTAAAAATAATACCACCAATCCCAGTGGAATGTAACTAATAGAATAAAACATGAGCATCAAAGCCGCCTTACGATCTTGCTTCCGGTAAAAATTCCAGGAAAATACCGCATAAACCAGGCTAAGAACAACCAGCGTAATCAAAGAAAACAAACCGGTCTGGCCCACGTAATAAGGCACCATAACTACGGGAATCAAAAATAGCGCGTATAAAATAGATTGCCAGGTAACCGCAGCATCCGGCTTTCCACCCTTCATCGGCATCAGCCGGTAACCTGCATTTTTGTAATCTTCAAAACCTAACCAGCCAATCGACCAGAAATGGGGAAATTGCCACAAAAACTGAATAAAGAACAGGGCTAAACCCAGGCTGGTAATCGTTCCCTGCGCGGCCACGACACCAATCAGGGTAGGTAAAGCGCCCGGAAGAGCGCCAACCGTAACCGCAATGGGTGAAATACGCTTTACGGGAGTATAAACAAATGCGTATAAGACCAATGCCAAAGTTCCCAAAAATGCCGTCCAGGGATTAAAAAAGGCTAAGAGGGTAATTCCCAGCAGACTCATCAGCCCCGCCGCCAGTACCGCTTCCGATACAGACATCCGGTTGGCCGCCAGAGGACGATCTGCGGTACGCTTCATCATAGCATCGTAATCCCGCTCTAATACCTGATTCAAAGTATTAGCAGCCCCGGTGACCAGAAAACCTCCCGCCGCCAGAATAATTAAAGACTGCCAGGCTACGCTACCATTCAAACCAATCAAATAGGCCATCACCGAGGAAAATACCACGGTAAGTGCCAGGCGTAGCTTGACCAGTTGTACGTAATCCCGCACTTTTAGCCAAAAAACACTTTTTGATTGCTCTCTTTCTGCTGCTCTAAATGACACTATGTCTTTTATTTTTTCCGATGAAAATCGGAGGTTAGTTTATTGTAAAGGAGGTAGCACCCTAATTAGGGGACCACCTCCTCTCTTTTATCGATAAAATATCAAATCAACAATTAAGGCTAGTGACCACCGTCCCTTTCGCCCTCTTCCATGGGCTGAACCTGTGGAATGAAATCTTTTCCGTCTTTTCCGTAGTCGTAAGCCCAACGCTGTACCGTAGGCAACTTGCCCGGCCAGTTACCGTGGATACGATCTACGGGGGTAGTCCACTCCAGTGTCGTCGATTTCCATGGGTTGCGATCCGTCATCTTCTTACCTTTCCAAATACTGTAGAAAAAGTTAATCACGAACAACATTTGAAAAGCAAAGGTGATAATCGCACCAATCGTAATGAAAGCATTTAACTCATCAAAATGAGAAAAGGCCTGGAAAGAGTCAAAACGATAGTAACGACGTGGTACCCCAGCCATCCCCAGATAGTGCATAGGCCAGAAGATAACGTAGGCACCAATCAAAGTACCCCAAAAGTGTAACTTTCCTAATGTCTCATTCATGAAACGCCCATACATTTTCGGGAACCAGTGGTATATACCAGCATACATTCCGAAGAAAGCCGCAACCCCCATCACAATGTGGAAGTGAGCCACTACGAAGTACGTATCGTGTAACACAATATCAATCGCAGAGTTACCCAGGAATAAACCCGTCAAACCACCGGAGATAAACATGGATACGAAACCAATGGCAAATAAACTACCCGCCGTAAAGCGGACATTACCCCTATACAGGGTTGCAATCCAATTAAATACTTTTACCGCAGAAGGTACTGCGATGATCAAAGTAAAGATAACGAAGAAGTTCGAAATAAATGGATTCACCCCTGACATAAACATATGGTGGGCCCATACGATAAACGAAAGGAAGGCAATCGCTAACAAGGAATAAACCATCGCACGATAACCAAAGATCGGCTTACGAGAGTGTGTAGCTAAAACCTCAGAAGTCAGCCCCATAGCGGGCAGAATAATGATATATACCTCAGGGTGTCCCAGGAACCAGAACAAGTGCTGGTAAAGAACGGGACTACCGCCAACGTGATCTAAGGCTTGGCCGCCAATGAAAATCTCACTCAGGAAGAAACTCGTACCCAAACTTCTGTCGAAAATCAACAAGAAGAAGGCAGAAGCCAATACCGGGAATGATAGCAGACCAATAATCGCAGTAATAAAGAAGGCCCAAATGGTCAGTGGCATTCTCCATAAAGTCATACCCTTAGTCCGTAGATTTAGTACCGTGGTGATGTAGTTAATACCACCCAGGAGTACGGATACAACGAAGAAGACCAGAGATACCGTCCAGAGTGTCATCCCCGCTCCCGACCCCACCGAGGCCTGCGGTAAGGCACTTAAAGGCGGATAGGCTGTCCATCCCCCCGAAAATGGTCCTGTACTCAGGAATAGGGAGGAGAACATAATCAAACCGGCCAAAAAGAAGAACCAGTAAGATAGCATGTTCAATAGCGGTGAAGCCATATCCCGGGCACCCAACTGCAAGGGAATTAAAAGGTTACTAAAAGTACCCGAAAGCCCTGCCGTCAGTACAAAGAAAACCAGGATAGTACCATGCATCGTTACCAGAGCGTAGTAGAAATCTTGTGATAAAGATCCCATCCCCGCTTCGTTGATGACAATCCACTTACCCAATACGGGTTTTAGCCAGGCCAGACTGTCTTCCGGGAATCCCAATTGTAAACGGAATACCAGCGACATCAGACCACCAATAATCGCCCAGATCATCCCCGTAATCAGGAACTGCTTGGCAATCATTTTGTGATCCTGGCTGAAAATATATTTTGTGACAAAGTTCGACTGATAGGCGTCGCCATGGTGATGATCATGGAAATGATCATCGTAACCCAGCTGTTCAATCAGCACATCTTCTCCAGTCTTCTTTAAAGGTGTTGCTACACTAGCCATTTACCTGAAGTTTTTTATTAATCTTAATTTACTAATTCAATTGTTATTACTCAAACAGAATATAAAAAACTCTGTTCATATATTCGCTCAATCTTATCCAATAATTTTGAACTCCGTACGACGGTTTTTCTCGCGTCCCGCGTCCGTATTGTTGGTATCAACCGGCTGGCTGGCACCATACCCACGAGCGACCAGACGATCCGCAGATACGCCTTGTTCTACCAGATAATCGTAAACGACCTGCGCTCTGTTTTCAGATAGCGTCTGGTTGACTTCGTCTCCGCCTGTATTATCGGTGTGTCCAGCTAGTTCTACCCGCATGTCAGGATATTTAGCCATTCCCTCCACGATGTTATTCAGCTCGTAGCGAGAAAGTGGCGTCAATTCCGCAGCACCCGTTTCAAATTTAACGTACTCCAGCTCGAATACTTTTTCATCGGGTGTCTCAGCAGTAAGGGCAGACTCTAACTTCTCATTAAATTCTGCTTTGCGCTCGCTGATCTCCGATTCGAATAAACGATCTGTATACGGATCTTCTTGCGTATTGCGAATGGTACTCATGTAATAAGAGGGCTGCTTGGCGGCCCAGGCCTGAAACTCCTGTTCAGAAACGACCTTTACCGGTAAACGCATCGCAAAGTGAGAACGACCACATAACTCGGCACAAGCCAACTCGTAATCAAAGTTCTCCCAGAGCTGCGGCCCCTCCGGATCCGCCGGGTCAGCCGGTACCTGGTACTCTGGGTACTTGCTCAACTGTAAGCGGAACTCCTCCGTTGTTTTCGTTGGTGTGAAAACAAAGTAAGTAGGCATACCGGGCACCGCATCCATTTTTACACGAAAGTGTGGTAAATAAAAGTTGTGCAATACGTCCTTGGAAGTAATCCGCACCCGAATCTTTTTATTGACGGGCAGATAAATCTCACTGGCGTGAAAATCATCAAGGTTCTTTTCATCTTGCCAGTTCTGTCCCAGTGGATTCAAACCACTAATCTTTTGAAAGTCTTTTTCACCAATTTTACCATCTGGCCCCGGATATCGCATGGCCCAACCGAACTGATATCCGGTGGCTTCGATCTCCAGATACTCCTCACCGGGACCAACGTCTGCCATTACCTCGTTCCAGGCATCCAGACCACCAATAACCAAAAAGGTCATCACCACGGCCGGAATCAAAGTCCAAACGATCTCCAGACGATTATCGTGAGCAATAAAGTCCGCTTTTCTACCTTTTTTGCCTTTGTACTTGTAAGCAAAATAGAATAAGGCGATCTGAGTGATAATAAAAACAATCCCGGTAAAAAACAGCGTAATGTTAAACATGCGGTCTAATACAGGACCGTGTTCAGAAGCGGCATTCATCGCCCCGAAACCGAACATGTAGTTCTTATAATAGATACCGGAACCAATCGTCAGCACCAGAAATATCGGTAGGAAAGCCAACAGATAAGCACCCTGACGGCGATTCGACACTTCCTGCATCTCTTCCTCACCACGGATTTTACTGGCCAGCTCAGTGACCCGACCGATCTGTACTGCAACGACGGCAATCAATATGATACTTAATACAATGAGCAAAGCTGTCATAATAGTTTATTTGTCTTAACCAGAAACTTTCAATTAATTCTGAAAGTCTAATCTCTTTATCAAAAATACACGCTAGAGCTTAAATAGTTTGCAATATCTTTTTTGCATTGCGCTTATTTAGAATTAGTCTACATAAGGCCACACGTGGTGATGCTCCGCTTCTATCAGGAAGGGATCATTCTTCGGGCGTAATGGCGCTTTCGCCAAACGACTAAATACGAAGTAGAGGAATCCGGCTAAAAAGCCAATCATAATTCCTATCTCCAATAATCCCGGAATAGTGAAACCCATTGCAAATCCTACCGCATGCTCACCAGCTTCTGCCGCATGGTCGGCGCCGTGCATGTGCGCGATCGTCTCTATTGCCGTATGACGAGCACCGGGTTTGATCATCAGGAAGAAATCCAGCCAGTGACCAAAGAAGACCAGAAAAGAAGCCGTAAACATTGTACCGTACTTCCGCTTATTGTCATTACGCATCAGAATAAAGAAAGGCAGTAGAAAGTTCAATACCAGATTGGCGTAGAACAAGACCGGGTAGTTTTCCATACGCTCGGCAAAGTAGATCGTTTCTTCCCCCACGTTTGCGTACCAGATCAACATGAACTGAGAAAACCAAAGGTAGGTCCAGAAAATACTGATCCCAAAGAGATACTTACCAATATCGTGGAAGTGATCCGCCGATACTTGCGACAGATATCCTTTTCCTTTCAGATAGATAAGAACCATAACCGTTAGTGCCATTGCCGCTACGAACCAACTGGCGGCTGTATACCAGGCAAAAAGCGTACTGTACCAGTGAGCATCCAGTGACATGATCCATTGCCAGATCGCGGCTGCACTAAAGAAACCGGCGAAAGGCAGAAAAGCCGCTGACCAAACCCGCAAACGGCGGTGGTGCTTGAAGTTATCTGCTAGTCCCTGACCTTCTTCGTCTTCGGTCAAAGAAATCTCTCTGATCTTTCTGGCGAAGAAGATAAAGGTACCCATCACCACCACGGTGAAAAGCGTATACATGATAGGGTTCAAAAAGCTGGCTTTTCCCTTGAGGATAGGATCCTCAGCTACCGCCTCGGCATCTGCCCAGTGGTAAAGGTGATTAAAGCCAAATAGTACGCCCAATACGACCACCAACAGCATAATAGCCCCGGGTGTCATAAAGAGAGAAAAGGCTTCCCAAATCCGCTTTACATTAGCATGCCATCCCGCCCAGGCCGTCGTAAAGGCAGCCAGGATAAACAAAGAGATAAAGGCAATACCGGTAAAAAAAACGGTATTATGCAGGTAATTGGTCCAAAACCGGGTGTGCAGCTCATCATCGCCTATCAGCGAACCAAACAAGCACAATACGCCGAGGATCATCGCCCCGATCAGTACTGTCTTTTGCTTTTTTTCAAATACGAATTGGTTCATTGTTATATTGATTGTTTATATGCTTAGAATCTATTTCCTAATAATTTGGTCCTCCGTTTAGTGACCGCCCGAACCGTGGTCTTCGCCGTGTTCTGCATCTTCCTGATGTTCTCCGGCTTCGTGCATGGGCTCGGCTTCCGCCAATTTTTTCATATCTCCGGCCGGTGTACCCGCTTCTGGTTTGAAGGTATTACTGGTCTGATTGTATTCCAGCCCCAATTCATCTGCCTGCAAAGAGCGGATATAGTGGATCACTTGCCAGCGCTCCTCGTAAGAGATTTTATCTTTGTAAGCCCCCATGACGTTCTTTCCGTACATGATCGCGTGATAGTAGCGACCATTGGATGCGCTGATATGTGGCTCCACCAGGAAGTTGGCCGGTGCCGCAATGTATTTAGCATTGGGGTTCTTTTCATTATCGTAAATATAACCTAAGCCATTGCCCTCTTCTCCGTGACAAATACCACAGAAAATATTATACAGCTCTTCCCCTCTGGCCAATCCGGCTTCTGAAATCGGAAATGGATTTTCGACGATCTCGGCGATGGCGCGATTGCGCTCCTCTTCGGTATCATCGTAATAATAAGGAACACTACCGTTGGGCGGTACGCTGATGCTATTTACCGCATCCTTACCCGACATCACGTTCATCATATCGGAGGCGTGCTCTGCATCCAGTGCGACCCCGGCATAACCGCGGGGTACCGTACCGTCAACTGGCTTTTTGGGATTAGATAATTCCTTCAGGGTAAGGACAGAAGCACTATCCCAGGTATTCAGGCTGTAATCCGTATAGACATTCGCTTCGTAAGCGATGGAGTGCGCCATATCCGGCATGTACTCACTACCGGCGAATTCCCCTCCCGCAGGCTTACAAGCATTAAGGACGAGTACGGCGACTAATATGTAAAAGGAATATTTTAAACGTTGCATACTGATCAATTTCAGAGGATGCGAATCATCCTGTTTTTAATTAGATATTCTTACTGCTGATTTCGCTGGCACCGGAAGACTCCAGAAAAGAGGTCAACTGGTTAACTTGCGTTTCATCGGCATTAGTAGTATCAAAAGCCAGACAGAACTTATCGTCAGTGATGCGATCGTCTAGCGTAGGATTCAGAATACCAGGTCCCATACCACAAATGGTGTAGAAAGTTACCACCATCCCTACTGAGGCAAATAGTACCGTCAACTCAAAAGTGATCGGAATAAAAGCCGGAGCAGAGAAATACGGCTTACCCCCAAAAATAATCGGCCAATCGCGGGTAAATACCCAGGTCATACCTAAAAAAGCGACCAGAGTACCAATCATTCCGTAAATAAACCCGGTGATGTGCAGACGACTTTCGGTCAGGCCCATAGCCCCTTCCAGACCGTGGACGGGGAAAGGCGTAAAGACATCCCAGATATCCAGCTTTTCACTGCGGGCACTGCGAATCGCCACCAGCAAATCGTGCTCATCTTCGTAGAGGCCGTACAACACGTCTTTATTTAACTTTCTCATTTTATATTGAATTATCTTTTCTCGTAATTGAATTAATGGGCTGCTTCTTTTTTCTCGGTTTCCATCTTCTTGGCTACTTCCATACCCGTGTACTGGTCACCACCATCCTTCAGGATACTCTTAATCTCCGCTACGGCTACCGCAGGTGCCACGCGAATAAAGAGTAAAAATAAAGTAGAGAACAATCCTAAGGTACCTACAAAAATACCAATCTCTACCCAGGTAGGTGTATAATAACTCCAGCTAGTAGGCAGGTAATCGCGGGCCAGAGTCGTAGCAATGATAACAAAACGCTCAAACCACATACCGATATTCACAAAGATAGACATCACGAAGGTCACCGTAATGTTACGACGCATACTCCGCCACCAGAATACCTGCGGCGACAATACGTTACAGAACATCATTCCGATATAGGACCAGAAATACGGCCCCATCAAGCGGTTATAGAAAGCAAACTGCTCGTAGATATAACCAGAATACCAGGAGATAAACAGCTCCGTCAGGTAGGCTACCCCAACGATCGTACCCGTCAGTACGATGACCTTGTTCATACTCTCAATATGCTCCAGTGTAATATAATCTTCTAGTTTTAGTACTTTTCGCGTGATCAGCATTAGGGTCTGTACCATCGCAAATCCGGAGAAGATCGCCCCCGCCACGAAGTAGGGCGGGAAGATCGTGGTGTGCCAACCCGGAATAATCGAAGTGGCAAAGTCAAAGGATACAATGGTGTGTACCGAAAGTACCAGTGGTGTCGCCAGACCGGCCAGTACCAATGATAAACTTTCCCAACGCTGCCAATGCTTGGCCGATCCCGTCCAACCGAAGGACAGTACGTTGTATAATCTTCTGCGCAGTCCCTTCGCCCGGTCTCTTACCGTAGCGAAATCCGGCACCAATCCCGTATACCAGAAGAGCAGCGATACGGTAAAGTAGGTCGAAATCGCAAATACATCCCAGAGCAGCGGTGAGTTAAAGTTTACCCATAACGGCCCGCGTGTATTCGGATAAGGGAAGATGAAAAAGGCCAGCCACAGTCGTCCCATGTGAATCAATGGGAACTGCCCGGCACAAATTACGGCGAAGATCGTCATCGCCTCCGCAGCCCGGTTTACCCCGGTACGCCAACGTTGACGGAATAACAATAGAATCGCCGAGATGAGCGTACCGGCGTGACCGATACCTACCCACCATACGAAGTTGGTAATGTCCCAACCCCAGTTAATGGTTCTATTCAAGTTCCACGTTCCGATACCAAACCAAATGGTCCACAAGACGCAAAAGACAAAAGTCGCCAGTCCGGCTACCGCCAGGATAAAGGCAATCGTCCAGGCTACAGTTGGGGTGCGCTCCGTCGGAGAACAGATATCTTCCGTAATCTGGTGGTAGGTTTTCTGACCTGTGATTAAGGGTTCCCGTATTGGGGATACTGATCCACTCATAAGTTTATAAAATTTATAGTCAGCCCGCCTGAGGCGGGCCGATGATCATTTCTGTTTCAATTTCTTATACATCCAGCTCTTCGCGACGATTGTTCAATTTCGCCGTGTAGTTGACCGCCGACATCACGTTGATCTCCTCCAGTACCAGGTAGTTCAATGGATTATCGGTGATCTTTTTCGCCACCGCGCCTTGCTTATTGTTGCGGTCACCAAATACGATCGCTTCGGTAGGACAAGCCGTCTGACAAGCTGTTTTCACATCGTTATCCTCCAGACGGCGACCTTCGCGTTTTGCGGTAAGCTTACCTTCCTGAATACGTTGTACACAGAAGCTACACTTCTCAATCACCCCACGAGAACGTACCGTTACGTCGGGGTTCAAGACCATCCGCGTCAGGTTATCTGCACCGTAAGGAATCTCTTCGCCGTCTCTCAACTCTGGTTCATTCATCGGGAAGATATCCGCCGTGGTATAATCCAACCAGTTGAAACGACGTACTTTGTAAGGACAGTTGTTAGCGCAGTAACGCGTACCAATACAACGGTTATACGCCATCTGATTTAGACCTTCACTACTGTGGTTGGTCGCCGCCACCGGACAAACGTTCTCACAGGGAGCATTATCACAATGCTGACACATCATCGGCTGATAAACCACGTTCGGATTCTCGTAGTCGCCATAGTAGTAGCGATCGATCCGCAACCAGGTCATCTCGTGGTGACGAGCCACCTCGCGCTTACCGACCACGGGAACATTATTTTCCGCGATACAGGCAACCTGGCAGGCTCCACATCCGATACAAGAGTTCAGATCGATGTGCATGGCCCAGTGGTGGCCCTGTTCGTAAATAGTTTCTTTATATTCTTCGTAAGGATATAGCGTTGCTTCGTTCAGGTGAGCGGCTTCCTCGCGTTTCTCATGGATATGCTCCTTGAGATGCTCCAGCTCATCCACGTGTGCCTTGTAAATGATAGAACGATCTACAATACCGCCCTGGTAACCAGCCCCTAGCGTCATAGAGGTCTTCTCCCCTACGTTCAGTGGCTTGCCAGTATCTTCATCTTTGACGATTTCCCCCTCTTCGTTGCGCGCGGTGACGCCCATCGTGTGGTGATACTGCACGCAGGCAAATAATTCATCTACTTTTTGCGATTTGGATACTTCGACGTCGGTCGCATAATACTGCGTATTACCATTGCCATCGAGGCCCATCCACTGGTAGACATTGATACCTACTTCATCACCCAGGGCGCGGCCCATTTTACCCGTCGTTGAACGACCGTAACCCAGCGCCAAACCTACGGTGTTTTGCTCCTGACCAAACTGACGTACCGCGGTGGCACGCAGGGTCGTTTCACCTACCGTTACATCGACCATATCGGCTTCCCCGTATAGTTCACGCTTGTTCAGGTTATTGAGCGACTTGAAGGTATTCCCCCCCTCCCACTTCACGGGGATGGTCAGGTAGTTACCCCAGACGGTCCGGGTAATCGGATCGGGCATTTCAATCAACCAGGGGTTATTGGCATACTGGCCTCCGCCCATATTGACAGTTTCGAAGAAGACCACTTCCAACTCACTTTCGACCGGCTTGCGTACCTGTCCGGCTGCTGCCGAAACGTTACCCGCAAAGGTCACGGCTTCGGCCTCTTTGCTTAGCGCAAAAACACCGTCGTGTAGCGTGCTGTCCCAGAAAGTCTGGAAAGTAGCGTATTCGCTTTGCTGCGGAAACATCACTTCTTCCCAGTGCTTCTTCAGGTAATCCAAATAAGGCTGATCGGCGGCCGGATCAAAAGCTTCCGGTGCACTCCAGACCAATAAAGATTCTTCGGCCTGGCGAGTCTTAAAGAGTGGATTAATCGTGGGCTGAATCAAGCTGTAGTGCCCTAATTTAGGTTCTACATCTCCCCAGCTTTCCAGGAAGTGGTTGCTGGGTGCCACGTAATCACAAAGCATAGTGGTTTCGGAAGGCGTACCGGATAGGCTCACCTTCAGGCCCACTTTTGCCAATGCCGCTGCGAATTGATCGGCATTGGGAATATCGTAAGCGGGATTTGCGCCGTCCATGAAGAAGACCGCATCAACGCTGCCTCCATCCATCTCGCGGATTAATCCCTGAATGTTTTTATCCATCCCCTGACGCTGCTGAGAAGCGTGGGTAAAATCAAGTGTTTTGCCCACGTTACCAAGCAGGTGGTTCATGGCATTCACCAGCGTTTGCTCTCCAATGTTATTGGTACCACAAACGATCAGTGAAGTTCCCCGGGCAGCCACCAGCTCTTCGGCTAATTTTTCGAATTTAGAGGCTTTCTCTGCTGGTAAACTTGGTCCGCTTACCCGCGTTCCACCCGTCTGGGCCGCGACGGCATTATACAGCGTCACTACGGCAGCTCCCATCTGAGAGGGCTTCACCAGTAAACGGTTGTCTGCATTGGAGCCCGTCAGGCTCATCTGTGTCTCTACCTGAATGTGGCGAGACATTTTGGGCGATTCTATATCTTTCACCTTACGGTTCTTGATGTACTTTGTGGCGTACTCGGTCGGAGAGATCCAAGCCCCCAGGAAATCGGCATCAATACCCACGATTACTTCTGCTTTATCAAAGTGATAATCGGGCACCATTGCCTTGCCAAAGTCTCTTTCGTTTGCTTCTAATAAAGCAGAACTAGAAACAGCATCGTAGGTAACTACCTGAGCATTTGGATATTTCGCCTGAAAATCAGTGATGGCTTTTTTAGCCGTTGGGCTCATATTCGTATTAGTTACCAGGCGAATATTGGCATTGGCGCTCAGCTTTTCGCCTACCTCTTTATCCAGCATATCCCAACTCAGCATTTTGCCATCGATCTTCCCCTCCTTCAGGCGGTAAGGCCCTTTGAAGCGGCTGGTATCGTACAGGCTCAGTACCGAGGCCTGTGCTCTGGCCGTGGTTCCTCCTTTGGTGATGGGGGATAAAGAGTTTCCTTCGATCTTGATGGGACGCCCTTCTCTGGTTTTTACCAAAATAGAACAGTAATCCCCTCCATTTACGAAGGAAGAAGCAAAGTAGGTCGCTACTCCCGGAACAATGGCGTCCGGCTTCACCACGTAGGGCAAAGCGTGCTTCACCGGTATATCACAACCGGCGGCCAGGGTAGCGGCACCCAGACCAAAGCCCAGGTACTTTAAGAAATCGCGACGATTAGAATTTCCCGACTCCATCGTGTCGCCGGGCTCGTCGTGACGGAACTCCTGTTCCGCGATTTCGTTAAATGCTTCTGTATTGTCAAGTTGGTCGACACCAACCCATATATCGTTATTTTTGATCTGGTCACTCATCTTCCAGTTTTTCTATTTCCTTGAATGTTCTAAAAAAAAATAAATAGTTGATTAGTAGTGGCATTTCTGACACTCCAGACCACCGATCTCTTCTACCGTTACGGCATCGCGTGTACCCGCCTGGATCTGCTCATGGTATAATTCGTAAGACTTGTAGTACTCATTGTCTTCAAATTGTACTTCCGTCTCGCGGTGACAATTAATACACCAGCCCATAGATAGTGGAGAGTACTGATAAACTTTTTCCATCTCTTCTACCGGACCGTGGCAGGTCTGACACGCTACCTTACCGACACTCACGTGCTGAGCGTGGTTAAAATAAACGTGATCAGGCATATTGTGAATGCGTACCCATTCGATCGGACCCGCAATTTTATTATCTCCCGTGGCTCTATTGGTCAGGGCACCAACGATGCCTTCCCACTGCTTGTCTACTACTTCTTCGATGTCCATTCCACGCTCCTTCAGATTGTCATCCAGGGTAGTATAGCTATTAGCTATCCATCTGGAATAGATCTGCTTGATCTCGTCGCGGCTCATATTTTCGTAATCCTCGATGTAGGTATCTTCGTTGGGATCCCAGCCGATGGAAGCGTATATCTTGGTTAATTCTGCCGTACCGTAGTTCGACCCTACCTTAATGGCAGTGTGACAGTTCATACAGGTATTAGCCGCCGGAATAACCGAGTGCTTACTTCTGCGAGCACCGTCGTGACAGTACTGACAGTCGATCTGGTTCAGACCAGCGTGCGTCTCGTGCGAGAACTTGATGGGCTGCTCGGGCTCATAGCCTTGCTGGCGGCCCAGACTAATGGCATTGTTCACGGTCGTGTAACCACCGAGTACCACTAGGGCAAAGACCACAAAGGCAATCACCCCCTTACTGGTAAGAATCTCTACCAGTGACTTGCGACGCGCCGTGGTATCACCATCTTTCAGCTTCAACATGTAGTTCATGTTGGAGATGATCCGCGCCAGAATCAAAGCCAGCGCAGCTAATACGAAGGCCAGGATCCAGTATAGATATTTACTGGGACCTTGTTGAACAGCTACTCCGCCGTCTTCTGCTGTTTTATCAGAAGCTGGTTTTGGGCCGTAAGTTTCCGTATATACCCCATCAATGTATCCCAAGATATTTTTAATCTCCTGATCGGTCAGTTGCAGGAAATTGTTCATCTGGGTAGGCTGCCATTCTTCCCATAATTCTACGGCACGGGGATGTCCGGCCTGAATCATAGCCTGAGAGTTGCGGATCCAGCTGTATAGATCTTCCTCCGGATAGTCCGACCAGCGTTCCTCTACACCACCCAGTGCCGGTCCCGTCAGGTCCGTCTTCATATCGGTGACGTGACAGGTGGCACAGTAATTTCTGAAGAGTGTCTTACCGGCATCCAAATCTGCCTCGGCAGTTGCTTCTGCCTGAGCGTTTACCATCGCCGCTGGTAAAATCAGCAGCGCAACAAGCACAAAACGACTCAAAAGAGACTTAATATTCATATTTATCAAATTTTCCATCCTTTATTTTACGGATTCTGTATGTCATAACTGTGTCAGCGCAAATATAGGAACCCTTTTACTAGTTTATAAAGCTTTTTTCAAAATAGAAACATTATTTAGATTGATTCCAAATAAAAACCCGCCATGACTTTCGTCATCCTCGTTTATTTATTATTGGTCATTAACACTGATTTCTATCATTATACTTGCCTTCTCTTATTTTTGTTTTTGCATCATCTGCCTTTTGGCAAAAAACACCAAACTTTATCCTTTACCCTTTATCTCCCTACACTGCCACCTTGGCCTTGATCGCCGGATGCGGATCGTAATTCACCAATTCAAAGTCTTCGTAAGTAAAATCAAAAATCGACTTCACCTCCGGATTAATCTTTAATTGCGGCAGCGGTCGTAGTTCACGACTCAACTGCAGTTTTACCTGCTCCAGATGATTATTATATATGTGTACATCTCCGAAGGTGTGTACAAAGTCACCCGCTTCCAGGTCACAAACCTGCGCCACCATCCGGGTCAACAGGGCATAAGAGGCAATATTAAAGGGGACGCCCAGAAATGTGTCGGCGGAGCGCTGGTATAACTGACAGGACAATTTCCCCTCCGCCACGTAAAACTGAAACATCGTATGGCAGGGCGGCAGTCCCGCTTTGGCCATCACCGGAATATCTTTGGGATTCCAGGCCGAGACGATCAGCCGACGGGAATTGGGTTTTTCTTTAATGTCCTGTACCACCTGCTTGATCTGATCTACTCCGTTGAAATCTCTCCACTGCGAACCGTAGACCGGACCCAGATCCCCCCACTCGTTTGCAAAAGCGTCGTCTTCTTTAATCTGATTCACAAAATCTACCATAGCCTTCTTCCATTCAGCAGAATATTTGGGAAACTGCTCCGCCAGTCCATTGGCCTGCAAATAATGCTGAAAGGGCCACTCGTTCCAGATACGAACGCCGTTCTTCACCAAATACTGAATATTAGTATCGCCCGTCAAAAACCAGAGCAGTTCGTGCAAGATAGACTTGAAATGTACCTTCTTGGTTGTGAGCAGCGGAAAGCCTTCCGATAGCGGGATCCGCATCTGATAACCAAACACGCTAAGGGTGCCTGTACCGGTACGGTCCCCCTTCTGAATACCACGCTCCAGTATGTGCTCCAATAAATCGTGATAAGCTCGCATAGTTGAAGGTTTGAATGGTGAGTAATCGAGACCCACCAATATCGCGCGAATATAGCCAATTATACCGAGTTTCCCGATATTCTAATTCGCTAATTTATATCTACCCCCAATTAATTTTCTTTCTACTTTAGCAGCCCCATTTATCAACTCTTTGCATTTTCAAATGTTTTAGAACAAATTGAAAACAACCTCTTACTCTTTGCCCACGGCATAACCTTAGAAACTTGAACTCCCTATGAGCTACCGAAGTATGTACGACTGCGTAAATGATCTGGAGAAACACGGTCACCTCCTGCGCATCCGCTCCGAAGTGGATCCCAATCTGGAGATGGCCGAAATCCATCGACGCATTTTTGAGCAGAAGGGGCCGGCCATTCTATTCGAACGCGTCAAAGGTAGTCCTTTCCCGGCGGTTTCGAATATCTACGGTACCTACGAACGTACAGATTTCTTGTTTCGCAAGACCTTACCCAGGGTACAAAAGGTAATCGAACTCAAGGCAGACCCCACCAATTTCTTTAAAAATCCACTGCGCTACCTCGATGCGCCCTTTACGGCCTTGTCTGCGCTGCCGCGCAAAAGTCTGGGTAAGGCACCTATATTATATGGAGAGACCCGTATTGATCAATTGCCCGCCATCAAGTCCTGGCCGATGGATGGCGGTGCTTTCGTTACCCTCCCCCAGGTGTTTACCTTACCTCCCGGTACCGATAAGGTTATGCAATCCAATATTGGAATGTACCGTATCCAACTCGATGGCAATGAGTACGAACTAAATAAAGAGGTGGGCATGCACTATCAGATCCACCGGGGTATTGGTAATCACCATACCGAATACAATAAGCTGGACGAGCCCTTCCGCGCTTCGATTTTTGTGGGCGGGCCGCCTTCCCATGCCTTCGCCGCGATTATGCCATTACCCGAAGATTTGTCCGAGCTCACCTTCGCCGGGCTGCTGGGCGGACGAAGATTTCGCTATACCCGCCGCAACGGTTTTGTACTGTCTTCGGATGCCGACTTTGTGATCACTGGCATCATCCGCAAGCAGGAGAAGAAACCCGAGGGGCCCTTTGGTGATCACCTGGGCTACTACAGCCTGCAGCACGATTTTCCGGTTATGGACGTAGAAAAGGTTTATTACCGCAAGAATGCCATCTGGCACTTTACCGTGGTGGGACGTCCTCCCGCCGAAGATTCCAGTTTTGGATATCTGATCCACCAATTGGTCAAGCCTTTAACGCCGCAGGAGTTTCCGGGCATCAAAGAGATTCACGCGGTGGATGCGGCCGGGGTCCATCCCCTACTCCTGGCCATTGGTAGTGAGCGGTATATGCCCTTTCGGGAAAAAAGGCCCGAAGAAATTCTAACCCAGGCCAATCGCATCATTGGCTCGGGCCAAACCTCGCTGGCTAAATTTCTTTTCATTGCCGCCCACGATGATGCGCCCGACTTGAGTACCCGTGATATTCCACAGTATTTCAACCACTTTCTGGAGCGCATTGATTTGACCCGCGATCTACACTTTCATACCAAAACGACCATTGACACCCTCGACTATTCGGGAACGGGCTGGAATTCGGGCTCTAAACTAGTGGTCGCCTGCCGGGGTCCCGTTTTGCGTAAGCTGAAAACCGAACTTCCAGAGAACTTCAGCCTACCCACCGGCTTTAGCGAACCTGCGTTTATACAGCCCGGCCTGCTGGCCATTAAAGCCAGTCCTTTTACCGGAGAAACTTCCCGGGAAGATATGGCGCGCCTGGCCAGCCAGCTAGAAGCCTTCGATTTGGAAGGCATCCCTATGATTATCGTCGGTGATGATAGTGCCTTCCTGGCACAGACGACCAACAATTTTGTCTGGGCCACCTTCACGCGCGCAAATCCATCGCATGATATATATGGTGTACGGGCTTTTACCGAATTCAAGCACTGGGGCTGTCGCGGGCCCTTGCTAATCGATGCCCGGATCAAGCCCCACCACGCACCGGAATTGGTCCCAGATCCGCAGGCAAGTAAAAAGGTGGATCGCCTGTTTAGCAAAGGTGGCGAACTCTACAACTGTGTGGGCAAATAGTCCAAGACGTGCCGCATGACCGGGTTGGTATTTTGTTTGTTCCACACCACTTGCAAAGTGGTGCGAAGCGCCGTCTGATCCAGTTCGATAAACCTGATCTTCATATCGTATCCATCTTTTAATGCCGTGGGCACAATGGATACGCCCAGGTGATTCTCGACCAGACGGTAGATCGTATTGGCCTGCACGGTGTAGTGCGCCGTTATGGGATGGAAGCCGCTTTCGTCAAAAAGCTGCATGACCTTTTGGAAATAAGACCGACTGTACTTTTCCTCAAAAAGGATAAAAGGCTCGCTGCTCAATTGCTCCAGAGAAGTAAATGCTTGGGCATCAAGTGGATGATCCTCTGGCAATACCAAAGAAAAGGTATCTACAAAAACCGGTCGCATTTCCAGGCGGTGGGGCACTCTGTCCAGGCGCACAAAACCCAAATCAATTTCCTGATTCAAGAGGGCTTCCACCTGATGCTGATTATCCATTTCCTCTAGGTGAAAACGTAAGGCTTTGTAATCTTTCTTTAGTTCCAATAGAAAAGGGGGAATGACATTCTGCATGGCTGAGCCGATATACCCCAGACGCAGCTGCCCCTTTATTCCCTGCTCAATCATCCGGCTGTGCTCAAGCATCCGCTCCATTTGCTGAAAAAAACCGGGTAATTCTTCGGCCAGATACTGCCCGGTAGGAGTCAATACCACTTTACGATTATGCCGCTCAAAAAGTTGCACCCCTAAAACCTCCTCCATTTGCCGAACCTGCCTGCTCAAAGCAGGTTGTGAGATATAAAGTTGTTCGGCGGCCCGCCGAAAATGCAGTTGTTCGGCAACGGCTAGGAAATATCGAAAATGTCGAAGCTCTAATTGATTACTCATAGTTATCAAATTACGACCTAATTAGTCTCATTGTGCATCAAATATAACTTTAATTTTGTATTGGTACATCCTAAGGCAGAGACTTGTCTCTACGAAACCATTAAACCTATAAACCATGTTCCAATACGGCATTGACTCCCTTGATCTCGATCGCGTCCTGGCCCTGGCCCACGGACAGGAGAAAGGAATACTCAGCCAAGAAGCCAGGGCGCAAATCCTTAACGCCCGTCGGACAGTCGAACGGATGGTTGCCCAAAAAGACCCGGTATACGGCGTCAATACGGGCTTTGGCCCGCTTTGCGACACCCGCATCGACCAGGAAGCTAGCGACCTGCTACAAAAGAATTTACTACTGACCCACGCGGTAGGTGTTGGGGAGCCTATCCATCCCAAACTATCCCGAATCATGCTGATCTGCAAAGCCCATGCCCTGGCTCAGGGTTATTCCGGCATTAGCCTTCCCATCCTGGAACGCATCCTTTACTTTATTGAATATCACCTCCATCCGGTAGTACCCGAACAGGGCTCCGTGGGTGCTTCTGGCGATCTAGCTCCACTTTCCCATCTGTTCTTACCTCTACTGGGAGAAGGCTATTTTTGGCAGGGTCAGCAAAGGGTTCCGGCGGCACAAGTGCTGGCAGCGCACGACCTGCGCCCCCTCAACTTAGGAGCTAAAGAAGGCTTGGCCCTCATTAATGGTACACAATTCATTCTGGCGCATGCGATTACGGGCTTAGATCACCTACGCTACCTATTGGACCTCGCGGATGTTAGTGGGGCGATGAGTCTGGAAGCCTTTCAGGGCAGCGCACATCCCTTTCGGGAAGACCTGCACCGCATCCGCCCTTTTCGGGGTAACCTAATCGTAGCTAAACGTATGCGAGGGCTACTAAAAGATTCCGAAAATCTGGCTTCCCACGCTAACTGCGGCCGTATACAGGATCCCTATTCGGTACGTTGTATTCCTCAGGTACACGGCGCCTCCCGCAATGCCTGGCAGCATCTATTGGAGCTGACTGAAATCGAAATGAATGCCGTCACCGATAATCCCATCATCACCCAGACGGAAGAAGCTATCTCGGGCGGTAATTTTCACGGCCAACCCCTGGCGATGGCCCTGGACTATGCGACCGTCGCGGCCGCTGAGTTGGGCAACATTGCCGATCGACGTTGCTATCTATTACTGGAAGGGAAGAATGGTTTACCGCGTCTGCTTACGCAAAAAAGTGGCCTTAATTCTGGACTGATGATCCCTCAGTACACCAGCGCCGCCCTGGTCACCGAAAATAAAACGCTCTGCTTTCCCGCTTCTGCCGATAGCATACCTACTTCGCTTGGCCAGGAAGACCACGTATCCATGGGCAGTATTTCCGGCCGCAAATTTAATCAGGTACTCGGCAACCTGAATAAAATACTGGCCATCGAATTGCTCTACGCCGCGCAAGGACTAGAGTTTCGTCGGCCACTACGCTGTTCGGACCGGATAGAAGCTAATTTTAAGCTGATCCGACAGCGGGTAAACAAACTAGAAGAGGATCGACTGATTATGGATGATATTGACCAGCTGATCCAAATGGTAAAAAACCGGGTATTCGTGGTGTAAGAAATAGCTCTTGAAGAAATTTGAGGCGGAGGATTCCCTCCGTACTATTGCTTTCAAACAAATTTACTTTCATCAATCAACTTTTGTCTAAGGCACTAAATCACATCCAACAATATGACCTTTCAAGAACAAATACAAGCGGGCATACCCAATACATTACCTCCAGGTAAGCCCGATCGTCCCGCCGGAAATCCCGCACCGCGACGTAAGGACATCCTTTCCATCGCCGAAAAACAACTGGCCATACGCAATGCCCTGCGATACTTTCCTACCGAATGGCATGCCGAACTGGCCCCGGAATTTGCTCGGGAGCTACAGGAATACGGTCGCATTTATATGTATCGATTCCAACCCGACTATGCGATGCGTGCCCGCCCCATTCAGGACTATCCGGCCAGATGTCCGGAGGCGGCCGCCATTATGCTGATGATTCAGAACAATCTGGACCCCGCCGTCGCCCAACACCCCGACGAATTGATCACCTACGGAGGAAATGGAGCCGTTTTTCAGAACTGGGCTCAGTATCTACTCACTATGCAGTATCTATCCCAAATGACGGATCATCAGACTCTGCATATGTACTCTGGTCATCCGATGGGTTTGTTTCCTTCTCATCCCTGGGCGCCGCGCGTAGTCGTCACCAATGGTATGATGGTCCCAAATCACTCCAAACCCGACGACTGGGAGCGCTACAATGCACTGGGGGTGACTCAATACGGACAAATGACCGCCGGGTCCTACATGTACATTGGCCCGCAGGGTATTGTCCACGGCACCACCATCACCGTCATGAATGCCTTCCGCAAAGTATTACCAGCGGGAGAAAGCGCAGCGGGAAAAATATTTCTTACCGCTGGATTGGGGGGAATGAGTGGTGCACAACCTAAGGCAGGTAACATTGCCGGCTGCATTACGGTCTGTGCCGAGGTTAATCCAGCGGCGGCCCGCAAAAGAAAAGCCCAGGGATGGGTCGATCTGCTGATCGAAGACCTCGACCAACTGATCCAACGTGTCCGAAAAGCCCAGGCCGAGAAAGAAGTAATATCTATTGCCTACCTGGGTAATATTGTCAATTTATGGGAAGCCTTGGCCAGTGCGGATATTTTCGTACATCTCGGCTCTGACCAAACCTCCCTGCACAACCCCTGGTCGGGTGGTTATTATCCGGCTGGCCTGTCTTTTGAAGAGGCCAACCAAATGATGCACGAGCAGCCCGACTTATTTAAAGAAAAGGTACAGGAAAGCCTGCGACGTCAGGCGAGGGCTATCCGTAAACACACCGATCAGGGTACTTATTTCTTCGATTATGGTAATGCATTTCTGCTGGAAGCCAGTCGGGCCGGAGCCGATGTTATAGCTTCGAATGGTAATGGCTTTCGCTATCCGTCTTATGTACAAGATATTCTGGGGCCCCTGTGTTTTGATTACGGCTTTGGTCCCTTTCGGTGGGTCTGCACCTCTGGAAAAGCGAGTGACCTGGCACAGACCGACCAAATTGCCCGGAAAACTTTAGAAGCGATGAGCATCGAAGCCCCCAAGGCCATCCAGCAGCAAATGCGCGATAATATCCGCTGGATTCGCGATGCTCAGAAACATCAAATGGTGGTAGGTACTCAGGCGCGTATCCTATACGCCGATGCCGAAGGTCGTATTAACCTTGCCCGGGCCTTCAATCAGGCCGTTGCCGCCGGAAAAATTGGCCCCGTCGTATTGGGACGGGATCACCACGACGTCAGCGGAACGGATTCTCCTTACCGGGAAACCTCTAATATTTACGACGGCAGTCAATTCACCGCCGATATGGCCATCCACAATGTAATTGGTGATGGCTTCCGTGGAGCCAGCTGGGTATCCATCCATAACGGTGGCGGTGTCGGATGGGGCGAAGTGATCAATGGTGGGTTTGGTTTGCTTTTGGACGGAAGTCCGATGGCCGAAAAGCGACTGGAGCAATTACTATTCTACGATGTAAACAATGGGATTGCCAGGCGCAGTTGGGCACGCAACCCCAATGCACGGTTTGCGCTGAAGCGCGAAATACGAAGAAGTCCCAACCTCGAAGTCAGGCTCCCCTATTTAGTCAAAGATGAGATTTTATCAGGCCTTTTCCCAAAAGCAAAATAACATGAGCCTATTATTCACCAATATTAAGCAACTAATCCAAATCCGGTCCGAAGCTGAGCAGTGGGTGGCTGGTCAGGACATGCATCAATTACCCCTAATTGAAGAGGCCTTTTTACTCGTGCAAAGTGGCCGGATTAAAGCCTTCGGGCCCATGGCGGAATGTCCCAAACCTATGGCAGATTGGGAGATAATGGATGCGACAGGCCGCCTCTTACTCCCCGCCTGGGTAGACTCCCACACCCATCTGGTCTACGCCGGGCATCGCGAGCAGGAGTTTGTAGACCGGATTAAGGGCTTGAGCTACCAGGAAATTGCGAACCGGGGAGGAGGGATTCTGAATTCGGCCCGCCAGTTACAAGCCAGCACGGAAGCTGAGCTTTACGAGCAAAGCCGGCAACGCCTGGAGCAGGTGATGCGAATGGGAACCGGAGCCATCGAAATAAAATCGGGTTATGGATTAACGGTGGAGGCGGAACTCAAAATGTTGCGGGTTATCCGGCGTTTAAAAGAAAACTATCCCATACCTATTAAAGCCACCTTTTTAGGCGCCCATGCCCTGCCTGCCGAATACAAAAATAACAAGCAGGCTTACCTGAAGCTGTTGATTCAGGAGCTCTTACCACTAATCGCCGCAGAACAACTGGCTGATTACATAGATATCTTTTGTGAAGAGGGCTATTTCTCCGTAGCGGACACCGAACAGCTTTTGAGCGCCGGGCAGGCCTATGGTCTTCGGCCAAAAATTCACGTCAACCAGTTTAATGCTATTGGTGGGGTAGCTGCCGGAGTCAAGTACCGGGCTTTATCGGTAGATCACCTGGAAGTTTTGCGAAAGCAAGACATAACCGCTCTGAGCGATAGCTCGACGATGCCCGTCGCCCTACCGGCCTGTTCTTTTTTCCTGGGAATCCCTTACACACCCGCCACGGCCTTGATAGAAGCCGGTTTGCCACTCGCACTGGCCAGTGATTATAATCCTGGCTCCAGTCCAACGGGGAATATGAATTTTATTTTGGCAACTGCCTGTATCAAAATGAAACTCAGCCCGGAAGCGGCCATCAACGCAGCAACGCTGAACGGTGCCTACGCCATGGGACTGGAAAAAGAAGTCGGTAGTATAACGGTGGGCAAAAGAGCCAACTTGTTACTTAGCAAACCTCTACCCTCTTATGCCTACTGGCCGTACGCCTTCGCGGATCATCACATTGAAAGGGTATTTATTGATGGGCATGCCATGTCTTAAAAATTGCACAAATGAATCAACACTTCTACCAGCCTCCACAAATAACCCTTTGGACTGGTCGACCTACCAATCCGGAAATCAGCATACAATATTGGTATCAGGCCGTTCAATTAGCGGATCTCCGGCAAAGCATATGGCCGGAAGCAGATATTGGCCTGTTGGGCTACGCCTGTGACGAGGGCGTTCGGCGTAACCAGGGACGTACCGGAGCGGCCCAAGGTCCTGAATCTATCCGTCGGCAACTGGCCAAAATTGCCTTCCACCTTTCGGGGAAAAAAGTAGTGGACTTTGGAAATATCCAGCCGGTAAATGAAAAAATGGAAGAAACACAGGAATATTTTGCGCAGGGTGTTTTCCAACTTTTGCACAAGCAGATATTCCCCATTGGTCTGGGGGGCGGACACGACATCGCTTATGCCCACGTCAGTGGTCTTTTAAACTATCTTAAGCAAAAGCAGGCGAAAGCAAGCCTGGGTGTCATAAACCTGGATGCCCATTTTGATCTGCGACCGGTAAAAGGGAGGGGTAATTCTGGCACCCCTTTTTATCAGCTCCTATCAGAATGGGACAGCCAGCTGGGGTATTTGCCCATTGGTATACAAGCAGCCGCTAACCCTCCGCAGCTTTTTGCAATCGCCCGACAACAAAAGGTGCCTTTTATAAAGGCAGAAGAATGCCAAATGAGCAGTTTGCCATCGGTATTAAAAAAAGTAGCTGATTTTATCCAATCGTACGATTATATCTATCTTAGTATTGACCTGGATGGTTTCTCCTCCGCCTTTGCGCCCGGAGTGAGTGCCCCCTCAGTGATGGGCTTTACGCCCTATTTTGCTCAGGAAATCATCTCTGCCATTATTCCTTCTGGTAAATTAATCAGTTGTGACATAGCCGAACTGAATCCAAAATTCGACCGGGATCAACAAACTGCTCAACTTGCAGCCCGATTGATCAACAAAATTTCCTTATCATTGTAGGTAAAGAATGGGGCATTAATAAAGTGTCCAAGATTTACGCAGGTGTTTTGCTGTTCAGTGAGGCAAAAAACGTAGGCGATGCAGCGCATCGACGAGGCTTTTTTAACGAAACTGGGCGGCAAAAGCACAAGTAAAGATGTATAATTTATTATGGACTCATTCCTAAGTAGGTTGCCCATATTGAATCTGTAATAAGGTGCTGGCTTTTTTGGGCTAGT